>Ga0307515_10000064_pt1 | contig 245452 bp, 227 predicted proteins | sample 17_EM_MG_FD_194513 | JGI IMG/M metagenome (GOLD analysis project Ga0307515, IMG submission 194513) | Populus trichocarpa ectomycorrhiza microbial communities from riparian zone in the Pacific Northwest, United States - 17_EM | ecosystem: Host-associated > Plants > Roots > Unclassified... | reverse complement strand
GACGCGAGATCCGAGCCCGCACCGGGCTCCGAAAAGCCCTGGCAGAACCACAGGTCGAGATTGGCGAGCTTGGGCAGGAAATGGTCGCACTGCGCGGGCGTGCCGAACTTCATCAGCAGCGGGCCCAGCATCACGACGTTGAAGATCGAGGGCATCGGCGCCGGCGCGCGAAACAGCTCGTCCAGCAGGATCAGCCGCTCCATCTGCCCCAGCTCCGCACCGCCGTAGCGGCGCGGCCAATGCGGCGCCGCCCAGCCGCGCTCGTTGAGGATGCGCTGGAACAGCACCACGTCCTGCTTGCGCGCGGGGTGGCCGGCACGCATGCGGCGGCGAATGTCCTCGGGAAGCCGTTCCTCGATGAAGGCGCGAACCTCGTCGCGGAACGCGGCCTGGGCGGGCGTGAGCTCGAAGTCCATTCGCGTCAGTCCAGCTTGATGTTGTTTTCTTTGATGATGGTCGACCAGGCGCCGACCTCCGACTTGATGTACTGGCCGAACTCCTGGCTCGAATTGCCGACCGGGATGAAGCCCATGTCATCGAGCCGGGTGCGCACGTCGGGCATCGCGAGGATCTTGCGGACCTCCTGCGAGAAGCGCGCGACGATCGGCTCCGGCGTGCCGGCCGGCAGGAACAGGCCCGACCAGCCGGGCAGGTTGGCGCCGGGGTAGCCCGCCTCGGCCATCGTCGGCACGTTCGGAAAGCGCGGCATGCGCTGCGGGCCGGTGATTGCCAGCAGCTTGACCTTGCCCGAGCTCAGCTGCGCGGCGTAGAAGCCTGTCGAGCCGAAGGCCGAGGTCAGCTGGCCGCTGACGAGGTCGGTGTACGACGACGCCTCGCCCTTGTAGGGCACGTGGACCAGGTTGACGGACGCCGCGCGCGACAGCGCCGAACCGATGATGTGCGCGCCCGAGCCGGTGCCGTAGGAGCCGTAGCTCACGCTGCCCGGCTTGTCCTTGGCCATCTTCATCAGTTCGCCCACGGTGTTGATGGGCACCGTGCCGCCGACGGCCAGCGCGATCGGGATCGAGATCACCATCGTGACCGGCGCGAAGTCCTCGATCTTGTAGCCGGGGTTGGGCTGCAGCAGGACGTTCTGCACCATCGAGCTCAGCGAGAGGTAGGCCGTGTAGCCGTCGGGCGGCGCCTTGGCCAGCGCCTGCGCGGCAATCATGCCGTTGGCGCCCACGCGCTGCTCCACCAGCACGGGCTGGCCCCACACGGCCGTCAGCTTGTCGGCCAGCATGCGTGCCGTCAGGTCGCTGTTGCCGCCGGCCGTCGTGGCGACCAGCAGCTTGATCGGCCGGCTCGGGAATGCGGCCTCCTGGCCCGCGGCCTGCCCGGCCGCGCCCAGCGCGACCGCGGCCGCAAGGCCGATCCACAGCTTGCGCAAGGCGCGCGTGGCGAGGGTGTCGTTCATGCTTGTCTCCTGGTTGTATGCCGTGATGCCGTCCGGGCCCGCGCGGGCCGAAGCGTCAAAGGCTGATGTGGAAGCCGCCGTTCACGCCGAGGTGCTGGCCCGTGACGTACGACGCCGCGTCCGAGAGCAGGAAGCACACGGCCTTGACGACTTCCTCGGGCTGGGCCCAGCGCTCCAGCGGGATCTGGCTCAGGATCCGGTCGCGGAACTTGTCGCCGCGGATCACTTCGGTCATCGGCGTCTCGACCACGCCGAAGCAGATCGAGTTGCTGCGGATGTTGTAGCGGCCCCATTCGCGCGCCGCGGTCATCGTCACGCCCAGCATGCCGGCCTTGGCGGCCGCGTAATTCACCTGCCCGACCGAACCCTTGCGGCCCGCGTCGGACGAGATGTTGACGATCGAGCCGCCCGAGGCGTCGCCGCCCTTCGAGCGCGCGACCATGTGGCGCCCGACCGCCTGCGTCCAGAAGAAGGTGCCGGTCAGGTGCACGTCGATGACGTCCTGCCATTCCTTGGGCGTCATCTTCTCGATCATGGCGGGGCGGATGATCCCCGCGTTGTTCACCAGGCCATGCACGCCGCCGAAGCGGCCTACGGCGTCTTCAACCGTGCGCGCGGCGAGTTCGTGGTCGGCGACGCTGCCAACGACCGCGAGCACGCGGTCCTGCGGCAGCGACGCGGTCGACGCCTTGAGCGTCTCCGCATTGAGGTCCACCGCGATGGCGTTGCCGCCGAGTTCCAGCACCAGTTCGACAGTGGCCTTGCCGATGCCCTGGCCTGCGCCTGTCACGACCACGCTGCGCCCTTGCAGCGATACGAGTTGAGTCATCCGTTCGGCTCCTTTGGATTAGTTTAATGGACTGACCAATGATAGTATCAACGAACGCGATTTGGCAAATAAACAAGAACCCTGCCGTTCATTCACTTTCAGGAAAGGCAATGCATCCATGAGCATCAAGAAGAAGGCCTGCATCGCGGGCGCGTGGGAACACCCGTTGCGAAAGGCGCCGGACATGACGGTCCCGCAGCTGCACGCGGAATGCGCTCGCGGCGCGCTGGCCGATGCCGGCCTGTCGCTCTCGGACGTGGACGGCTATTTCTGCGCCGGCGACGCACCCGGCCTGGGCGCCTTGAGCATGGCCGACTACCTGGGGCTCAAGCTCCGGCACACGGACACCACCGACACGGGGGGCTCGGCGCCGCTGATCCACGTGGCCCACGCCGCACAGGCGATCGCGGCGGGCAAATGCAACGTCGCCCTGATCACCCTCGCCGGGCGACCGCGCAGCGAAGCCAGCGGCGTGGGCGTCGCGCCGCGCAACGTCACACCGGCCACGCCGGACGTCGCGTTCGAGATGCCCTACGGACCGGTCACGGTCAACATGTATGCGCTCGCCGCCGCGCGGCACATGCACGAATACGGCACCACGAGCGAACAGCTCGCCTGGATCAAGGTCGCGGCGTCGACGCACGCCCAGTACAACCCCCACGCCATGCTGCGAGAGGTGGTGACGGTCGAGGAGGTGCTGGCCTCGCCGCTGATTTCCGATCCGCTGCGCAAGCTCGACTGCTGCGTGGTGAGCGACGGCGGCGGAGCGCTGCTCGTGGTGCGCCCGGAGATCGCACGTGCCCTGAACCGCCCCGTGGTCCACATCCTCGGCGGCGGCGAAACCATCAAGGGCCAGTCCGCCGGCCAAGTCGATCTCACTTACTCGGGCGCAGCGGTCTCGGGGCCGATCGCCTTCGCCGAAGCCGGCGTCGAGCCGGCGGACATCCAGTACGCGTCGATCTACGACAGCTTCACCATCACGGTGCTGATGCAGCTGGAAGACCTCGGCTTCTGCAAGAAGGGCGAAGGCGGCCGCTTCGTGATGGACGGCAACCTGATCTCGGGCGTCGGCCGGCTGCCCTTCAACACCGACGGCGGCGGCCTGTGCAACAACCACCCGGCCAACCGCGGCGGCATCACCAAGGTGATCGAAGCGGTCCGGCAGCTTCGCGGCGAAGCCCATCCGAAGGTGCAGGTGCGCGATTGCCAGCTGGCACTGGCGCAAGGCACCGGCGGGCTGCTGGGCTCGCGCCACGGCAGCGCCACCCTGATCCTCGAACGGGAGTAACGCAATGACGACGATCTACCAGGAACGCCCCCTCGCAGCGCTGATCGTGGATGCGGCCACGCAACCCTATTGGAGCGCCGCCAAGGAAGGCGTGCTCAAGCTCAAGCGCTGCACCGCCTGCGCCAAGGTGCATTTCTATCCGCGCGCGCTGTGCCCCTACTGCCTCGCCGACACCGAATGGATCGACGCCAGCGGCAAGGGCACGATCTACAGCGTGAGCGTGACGCGCCGCGCGGGCCCGATCCCCTATGCCATCGCCTACGTGCGGCTCGACGAAGACGTGACGATGCTGACCAACATCGTCGACTGCGACCTCGACACGCTGCGCATCGGCGACCGCGTCGAGGTCTGCTTCAAGCCGGCCGACGGCGACAACGTGGTGCCGATGTTCAGGCCGGTCTAGGTCTGCCGGCTGTTCCAGCGCTCCATGTAGACCGCGTGCAGCCGCTCCAGGAACTTGGTCATCTCCGCCGCCGCCGCGTCGGCATCGCGCTCGCGCAAGAGCTTGAGCAGCCGGCGGCGCGAGGGCACGGTGAAGGTGTTGTCGGCGACGCCGATCGATTCGACAAACTTGCCCATCACCTCCATCACGCCTTCCATCATGATGGCCATCACCGGGTTGCGCGTGGACGCGCCCAGCAGCGTGTGGAACGCGCGGTGCAGGCGCGCGCTGAGCGCAAAGTCCCCCGCCTTGTAGGCGCCGGCCGCGGCGCTGACGTTGGCGTCCAGCGCATCCAGCTCCTCGTTGGTGAGGCGCTCGCAGGCGACGCGCACGACCACGCCTTCCAGCCAGATGCGGGCCTCCGTCAAGTCCTTGGGCGTGATGGCGCCGAGGTGGTAGAGATCGCGCAGCCCGTTGACGACCACGTCCGAGTTGCCGGGCACCACGAAGGCGCCGCCGCTCGCGCCCTTGCGCAGTTCGATCATTCCCGACAGCTCCAGCGCTCTCAGCGCCTCGCGCAGGGTGTTGCGGCTGACGTTGAGCTTGGCGGCCAGGTCGCGCTCCGCCGGCAGGCGGTCGCCCGGCTTGAGCTTGCCGCTGGCGACGAGCTCTCGGATCTGCGAGGCAATGTCCTCGAAGGCGCGCTGGGGCGTGATCGGCTCGAAGCCCAGGAACGGGACAGCGGCTTCGTTCATGAGCGGACCTCCCCGGCATGTTGCGCGGCATCACGGTACGGCGGCTCCTGCCACCACGGGTAACCAGCCGGCATGTCGCTGCTGACGCGGCCGGAGAATTCGGGCGGACGCTTCTCCAGGAACGACGTCACGCCCTCGCGCGCGTCCGGCGCAGCGCCGCGCGCGGCGATGAACGCGCTCTCCAGGCGATGGGCCGCCATCGGATGCTCGGCGCCGAGCATGCGCCACATCAGCTGCCGCGTCAGCGCAACCGAGACCGGCGCGGCGTGGTCGGCGATCTCGTGCGCCAGCGCACGGGCGCGCGCAAGCAGCTGCTCGGGCGGACACAGCTCCCGCACCAGGCCGCCCGCCAATGCCTCGTCCGCGGAGAGCAGGCGCCCGCCGAGGCTCCATTCCAGCGCGCGCGAGATGCCGACGACGCGCGGCAGGAACCAGCTCGCGCAGGCGTCCGGCACGATCCCGCGGCGCGCGAACACAAAGCCGATGCGCGCCTCGCTGCTCGCGATGCGGATGTCCATGGGCAGCAGCATCGACGCGCCGATGCCGACTGCCGCCCCGTTGATCGCGCCGATCAGCGGCTTGGTGCTGGCGAAGAGGCGCAGCGCGAGCACGCCGCCGCCATCGCGCCCGGGCTCCTCCTCGACCGCGCGGCGGGCCGCATCGAAGGCGCCGGCGCCGGCCGAGAGGTCGAGGCCGGCGCAGTAGGCGCGGCCGCTGCCCGTGAAGACGATGGCGCGCACCGCGTCGTCGGCATCCGCCAGGTCGAGCGCGCGGCACAGCTCGCCTCGCATCTGCGGCGTCATGGCGTTCAGCGCCCGGGGCCGGTTCAGCGTCAGCGTCAGCACGGACCCGCTGCGCTCCCACAGCAAGGTCTCGAAGGTCGGCGGGTCGGAATTCATGGGGACTCCAGTGCTTAACGGTCAGACCAATCAACTAAAATGCCTTTCTACTACGATGACGCCCTTGTCCGCAACCGGACGAACATCACACATGGCCAGCGAGAAAACCGACGATGAGCTCCTGCACGGCCTCGGCCTGCGCGAAGTGCGCACACGCCGAGGCTTCGAGGCGGTCTGCGACCAGATCCGCCGGCAGCTCCTCGACGGCGAGCTGAAGGCCGGCGACCGGCTCCCCGGCGAGCGGGAACTGAGCGAGCAGTTCAACGTGAGCCGCGCGGTGGTGCGCGAGGCGATCCGCAGCCTGGAGACGATCGGCGTCGTCGAATCGCGCATCGGCGTCAACGGCGGCGTCTATATCCGCGGCAGCACGCCCCTGGGCATCACGCAGGCGATGAGCGACATGGTGTCGCTCGGCCAAATGCCGATCGGCATCGTGACCGAGACCCGGATCGAGCTGACCTGCATGGCGATCCGGCTCGCCTGCGACCGGGCCACCGCCGCCGAATTCGACGCCATCGAAGCCGACATCGATTTCCACGCGGAGCTGTTCCGGCTCGGCGGCGGCTCGCGCAATGCGCGCTCGCTGGGCGAGTTCTACCGGCTGATCGCCCGCGCCACGCACAACGAGATGATCGTGATGCTGGTCGACTCGGTGTCGGAGGTCATGCGCACATTGCTGGCGCGCATCGATCCGCGCCCCCATCCCGACATGATCGCGGTGCGGCGCAAGGTGCTGCGCCACCTGCGCGCGCGCAATGCCGAACGCGCCTGCGCGGCGCTGACCGTACACCTGAAGCACCTCACCGACTACCTCGAATCGGAGAGCCGGGCCAAGGGCTGATCGGAAGGCCTGTCAGGCGAAGAAGGCGTCGAAGCCGGCCTGCGGCTCGAAGCGCTGTCCGCGCTCGAACAACCGCAAGGGGCCGGGCATGGCGCGCTCCTTGACCGAGTGCGCTTCGTCGCCGGGGTAGCACATCACCCGCGCATCGTCCTCGCCCAGGATGTGCGGCAGCACCAGCGCAGGCGGTCGCCCGCGCGCCTCGGCGAGCACGGCCTCGACGCCATCGTGCCGCGCCAGCGCAGCCAGCGTCATGATCTGCGGCGGCGCGAGCGTCATCGCGCCGTCCCAGTAGATTTCGAGCGCGGCGCGCGGGCGCAGCCACACGCTTTCGACGGTCTCGTGGCCGTCGTGGCATGCGATGCCCTGGTCGGGCAGGCGCGCGACGAAGAAGCGCGTATCGAAGCGCTTGTTGAACGTACGCAGCGGCGTGATCCAGCGCGACCATGGCGCCATCGCGCCCACCGCCAGGCGCAGGCCGAGTTCGGCCAGCACCGCGTTGAAGGAGGTGCCGGCGCGCAGCCGCGCACCCGCATCGGCGCACAACGCGGGCGCGAGCGCATGGCCCAGCAAGACGCCCGACTCCTCGAAGGCTTCGCGCAGCGCGGCGACGTAGAGTCCCGTCGCGGTCGCGGTATCGATGTCGGGTTCGCCGAGCCGTTCATGCAGCGTCTGCGGCGCGGCGTCGAGATGGGCGCCGGCATCGAGGCGCGCGTCATCGTCGTCGACCTTGCCGCCCGGAAACACGAAGGCGCCGCCCAGCACGTCCGACTGGCCGTGGCGCTTGAGCATGAGCACTTCGAGGCCGTCCGCGGCGTCGCGAAGCAGGATCAGTGTGGCGGCGGGCCGTGCCGCTGCGGCGGTGTCGTTCATGTCAGATACCGTGCGAACCATTCGATGGTGAGGTCCGCTGCGCGCGGCAGTCCTTCGTCATAGAAGAGCCAATGGTTGCCGGCCGCAAAGGCCTCGAGCCGCTTCTCGGTCGCCACGCGCGCGAAGAACATCGCCGTCTGCTCGTAAGGCACGAGCGAATCGTCCTTGGCGCCGAGCATCAGCACCGGAACGGCGAGCTTGTGCGCATGGTCGATCGGCTCGTGGTGCAGCACGTGCCACGCAGTCTCGATCGCCATCGGCGTCTTCTCGGCATAGCGTTCCATGGCCCGCGGATCGGGCAGCATGATCTCCAGGCGCTCGCCGATCTCGATCTCGCCCGTTGCGGCCTTGTGCGCGATCGCCGCCAGCGCGCGCTGCTGGATCGCCTCGAACTCGTACCAGCGGCTGATGCTGCGCAGCCAATGGCTGCCCGACACCACCGGCACCGTCATCACCAGGGCCTTCGGGCGCGGGCTGCGCGTGGCGGCAAGGGCCGCGATGCCGCCGCCGAAGCTGGTGCCGTACAGGCCGATGCGTCCGGGGTCCACGCCGGGCACACGGGTCGCGAGGTATTCGAGCGCGGTCACGGTGTCCTCGACCTGGTCCTGCGGCAGCAGCAGCGCACGGTGGCCCTCGCTGGCACCGAAGCCGCGGTAGTCGAAGCTCAGCATCGTGTAGCCGGCTTCGGCCAGGCGCGTGCACAGGCCCACGGGCACGCCTTCCTTCACGCCGCCGAAGCCGTGGCAGAACACGGCGCCGGCATGCAGGTCGCGCGCCGGGTCCGGCAGGTACAGGCGGCCTGCCAGCTTGAGCCCCGGGCCGGAATAAAAGTGGAAGTCCCGAATCGTCATCGATGAATTCAGGAGAAACCCGCGACCGCGTGCGGCACGTACGGCGCTTCCAGCGCCGCGACCTCCTCGGCCGTCAACTGCAGCGACAGCGCCGCCACGGCGTCGTCCAGATGCGAGGCCTTGGACGCCCCGATGATCGGCGCCGTGACCGGCGACTTGCGCGCCACCCACGCCAGCGCCACCTGCGCGCGCGGCACCCCGCGTGCCGAAGCGACGGCGGCGACCGCATCGATCACGCGCCGGTCGGCGTCGCCCAGGCTCTCGTGCAGGTGCTGGCCGAACTTGTCGGTCTCGCTGCGGAAGGTCTTCTCGTCGAAGGCACGCGTGAGGCGGCCGCGCGCAAGCGGACTCCATGGAATGACGCCGATGCCCTCCTCGGCGCACAGCCGCATCATCTCGCGTTCTTCCTCGCGGTACAGCAGGTTGTAGTGGTTCTGCATCGAGACGAAGCGCGTCCACCCGTGCCGATCGGCCAGGTGCAGCGCCCTGCTGAACTGATAGGCGTACATCGAGGAGGCGCCGATGTAGCGCACCTTGCCCGCCTTCACCAGGTCGTGCAGCGCCTCCAGCGTTTCCTCGATCGGCGTGGTGTAGTCGAAGCGGTGGATCTGGTAGAGGTCGACGTAGTCGGTGCCCAGGCGCTTGAGGCTGTGATCGATCTCGGACATCACGGCCTTGCGCGACAGGCCTTGCGCGTTGGGATCCTTGCGCATCGCGCTGTTGAGCTTGGTCGCGATCACCACTTCTTCGCGCCGCGCGAAGTCGCGGATCGCGCGGCCCAGGATCTCCTCGCTGGTGCCGTCGGAATAGATGTTGGCGGTGTCGAAGAAGTTGATGCCCGACTCGATCGCCTGGCGGATCAGCGGACGGCTCGCGTCCTCGGGCAGCGTCCATTCGTGCGTGCCGCGCTGCGGCTCCCCGTAGGTCATGCAGCCGAGGCACAACTTCGAGACCTTGAGGCCGGTCCGGCCGAGACGGGTGTATTCCATGGTCATTCGAACTTTATCGGGAGTTCCGTCATCTTGCAGCGACCTGTCCGATGGCGGAAACGATCTTGTCGAAAGCCCTGCCCGCGCTCGGCGCGTAGTTGATCATCGCGAGGAAGCCGTGCAGCAAGCCCTCGCAGCGCACGACTTCCGTCGGAACGCCGGCTTCCTTGAGCCGCTGGCCATAGGCTTCGCCCTCGTCGCGCAGCGGGTCGCGGCCGGCCGTGAGCACCAGCGCAGCCGGCGATGCCGACAGGTCTTTCGCATGCAGCGGCGAGACGTCAGGATGCGAGCGTTGCGCCGCGTCCGGGCAGTAGTGATCCCAGAACCACTTCATGTCCTTGCGCGTCAGCAGGTTGCCTTCGGCGAACTCGAGATAGCTCGCGGTGTCGAAGTCGTGGCCCGTGACGGGGTAGGCCAGCACCTGCAGATCGACCTTGCGCGCCGGCCTGCTCTCGTTGTGCAGGCGCGAGGCGACCGTCGCGAGATTGCCGCCCGCGCTGTCGCCCATCGCGACCAGCGCACGCGCTTCGGCGCCGATGGCCTTGGCGCCCTGCTCTGCCGCCCAGCGGATGGCCGCAAGCGCATCGTCGACCGGTGCGGGGTACGGGTTTTCCGGTGCCAGCCGGTAGTCCACCGACAACACTGCGCAACCGGTGCGGTTGGCGAGCGTGGCCGTCATCGGGTGATAGCCCGCCACGGTGCCGATGACCCAGCCGCCGCCGTGGAAGTAGACGATCAACCCGCGGGGCGCGGCCGACGGCACGTAGAGCCGCACCGGCAGCGCGAAACCGCCGGAAGACGGGATCGTGAAGTCTTCGATCCGCTGCACCGGCGGCGCATCGCCGAACAGCAGCGTCATCAGCATCGGCCCGGCACGCGCGGCTTCGGGGGTGCTCTGCCAGAAGGGGGTGCGGTTGGCGTCCTTGACCTTCTGCAGCAATGTCTCGATTTCCTTGTCCATGGATCGGGTCCTTTGTGAACGCAAAAGTATGTTGGAAGTTGAACATTTGTCAATGGCCTTACCATTAATTCGTTCGGCATATTTAGGTTGATTACTCAACTTATTGGCGTTACGATCGCGGCAACACTTTCAAGGAACCTGCATGACGACATCCGACCCCACCCGCGTGGACATGCTCATCGTGGGCGGCGGCTTCGCCGGGCTCTACCAGCTGTATCGCGCACGGGGCCTCGGCCTGTCGGCGCGGCTCCTGGAGGCGGGCGAAGGCATCGGCGGCACCTGGTTCTGGAACCGCTACCCCCGCGCGCGCTGCGACGTCGAGAGCCTGGACTATTCGTACTCGTTCAGCGACGCGCTGCAGCAGGAATGGGACTGGACCGAGCGCTATGCGAGCCAGGGCGAGATCCTGCGCTACATCAACCACGTGGCCGACCGCTTCGACCTGCGCCGCGACATCCAGCTGCACACGCGCGTCGGCGCCGCGCTGTTCGACGACGCTTCCGGGCGCTGGACGGTCACGACCGAGGGCGGGGAGCGCTTCGACGCGCAGTACCTGGTCCTGGCGACCGGCTGCCTGTCGATTCCACAGGCGCCGAAGTTCGCGGGCCTCGAGCGCTTCAAGGGCGCGTGGTACCACAGCGCGAACTGGCCGGCCGAGGGCGTCGACTTCTCCGGCATGAAGGTCGGCCTGGTCGGCACCGGCTCCAGCGGCGTGCAGATGACGCCGCTCATCGCGGCCCAGGCCGCGCACCTGACGGTGTTCCAGCGCACGGCCAACTTCAGCGTGCCGGCGCAGAACGAGCCGCTCGACGAGGCCACGCTGAACGAGGTCAAGGCCCATTACGCAGAGCGCCGGGCCCTGGGCCGCGAGGCGATGACGGGGCAGTTCCTCAACGCCAACGACCAGTCGGCACTGGACGTGAGCGACGAGGAGCGGCAGGCCGAGTTCGAGTACCGCTGGCAAGGTGCGGGCGGCGGCTTTCGCATGCTGCGCGCGTTCTCCGACCTGCTGCGCCATCCGCAGGCCAACCGGTACGCAGCCGAGTTCGTGCGTTCCAAGATCCACCGGATCGTGCGCGATCCGGGCGTGGCGCAACTGCTGTCGCCGAAGGACGACCTCCCCTTCGGCACCAAGCGGCTGTGCGTGGACACCGACTACTACGAGACCTTCAACCGCGACAACGTCGCGCTGGTCGACGTCAAGGCTGCGCCGATCGTCGAGATCACGCCCGACGGCCTGCGCACCACGCAGCAGGACCACGAACTCGACGCCATCGTGTTCGCAACCGGATTCGACGCGATGACCGGTGCGCTGCTGGCCATCGACATCCGGGGTGCCGGCGGCCAGCCGCTGCGCGACAAGTGGGCGCATGGGCCGCGCACCTACCTGGGCGTGTCGATCGCGGGCTTTCCGAACCTGTTCGTCATCGCCGGGCCCGGCAGCCCCTCGGTGCTCAGCAATATGGTGCATTCGATTGAGACCCACGTGGACTGGATCACCTCCTTCATCCGCTGCACCCGCGCCGACGGCATCACGCGCATCGATGCCCAGGCGCCGGCCGAAGACCAATGGGTTCACCATGTCAACGAAGCGGCCGACAAGACGCTCTATCCGGTCGGCAACTCCTGGTACGTCGGCGCCAACATGCCCGGCAAGCCGCGGGTCTTCATGCCCTATGTGGCCGGGGTGCCGGCCTATCGCCGCATCATCGAAGGCGTCGCCGCCAAGGGCTACGAGGGCTTTTCGCTGAGTTGATTTGCGTACCATCGGGGCCATGAAACTGGACCTCGATCGCTACGTTCCCGGACTGCTGCTTTGGCTCTCGAACAAGATGGCCGGCAGCGCCTCGGTGCTCTATCGCGCGCGCTTCGAGCTCGGCGTGACGGACTGGCGAGTGCTCTCGTACTTCGAGATCTACGAGTGGTCGACCGCCTCCCAGGCCTGCGAGCTGATGGGTCTCGACAAGGCGGCCGTCAGCCGCAGCGTGGCGATGCTGAAGGACGGCGGCTGGCTCAAGTCGCGCCCCAGCGGCCTGCGCAAGATCGAGTACGCCACCACCGCGGCAGGCAAGAAGCTGCACGACCGCATCATCAAGCTGGCGACCGCGCGCGAGGAGGCACTGCTCACGGGCTTTTCGAAGCAGGAGCGCGAGATCCTGATCTGCTACCTGCACCGCCTGCTGGACAACCTCGACGCCGTGCGCGCTGTCGGCCGCGACGAAGACTGAGCGAGCGCGCGCCGGATTCAGGACGAGTTGAGCGTGCCGCCGTCGACGGTGATCAGTTGCCCGGTCACATAGGACGAATCGGGCCCGCACAGGAATCTGACCACGCCCGCGATGTCCTCGGGCCTGCCGAAACGGCCGAGCGGAATCTCCGACAGGCGCTGCTCGCCCGCGCTGGCGATCAGCGCCGCTGTCATCGGGGTGTCGATGAGCCCGGGCGCGATCGCGTTGACCAATATCTGCGGCGCGAACTCGCGCGAGAAGGTGCGCATCAAGCCCACGATGCCGCCCTTGGCCGCCGTGTAGGCGGCGCGGCCCGGTGCGCCGCGCTGGAAGGCGCGCGAGCTGCACAGCACGATCCGGCCGACCGCTGCAGGGTCTCGCTGCGCGCGGAAGGCGATCGACATCTCATAGGCGTTGGTGAGGTTGCTGCCGATGGCGCGCTCCCACACCTGCCGGTCGTCGGCATCCAGCGGATCGGGCTCGAACACGCCGGCCATGTGGACCAGCGCATTGGCCGGCCGGCCGAAGGACGCGAAGGCCGCGCGGCATTCGGCCGGCGAGCCGAGCGACGAACGGTGCGTGCTCACGGCGCCCAGCGCAGCGAGCGCGGCGCGCGCCTGCTGGAGACGGTCGCCGTCGATGTCCACCAGGTGCACCGCCGCGCCCTCCGCGAGGAACATGCGCGCGCAGGCCATGCCGATGCCGCCCGCGCCGCCGGTGATGAGCACGCCGCGGGTCATGCTGCCGCTTCTGCCGCTGCTGCCGTTCAGGCCACCGGCGCCATCTTGCAACCCTGCTGAACCGGATCGCCGTACAGCTTTTCGAGCGCCGCCTGGTTCGCGACGGTGGACGACTTGATGTCCAGGATGTCCCACTTGTCCGCCGGATTCGGCTTGTGCGCCGTGGCCACGACGAGGCGCCGCAGCAGCTGATGGTCGCCCTTGCGGTACTGGATGGCGATCGCGCCGTCCTGGATGCGCACCTCTTCGAGCGCACGCGCGATGCGCAGCGGCTCCGCGCTGTCGGCCTGCTGCACCGCCGCGAGCACCAGCTTCATGCTGTGCCAGCCGAAGAACACGCGGTCCGACGGCGGCTTGCCTTCCTTCGCGCGGTAGGCCTGCACGAAGGCCTTTTCTGCGGCCGAGTTGTTCGGATCGTTGTAGTACCAGGTCTTGCCGAAGATGCCGGCGAGCGCATCGGGGCTGGCGCTCCACAGGTCGGTGTCGCTCACCGCCGGGCCGGCGATCATGATGTTGCCGGTCAGGCCCAGTTCCTTGAACTGCTTGAGCAGCGGCTCGACGTTGGCTGCGCCGCTGATCACCACGTCCGGTTTCGCGGCGCGGGCCTTGAGCACGAAGGAGCTGTAGTCGGTGGTGGCGACCGGCGTGCGGTCGGCGCCGACCACCTGGCCGCCGTTGGCCTTGAGGATCTCGCTGAAAGTGGAGATCACGTCTTCGCCGAAAGCGAAGGCGCCCGCGATGAAGTACCACTTCTTGCCCACGGCCAGCATCTGCTCGGCCATGGCCTGCGCATACACCGGCACCGACGCCGGCGAGCGGAACATGAAGGGGTTGCAGTCCTTGCCCGTGATCTCGCGTGCCGCGCCGTTGACCGAGACGAACGGAACCTTCGCGCGCAGCGCGACCGAGCCCATCGCGAGCGAGGTCGCGCTCGATGTGCCGCCCAATACCGCGACCGCCTTCTCTTCCTCGATCAGCTTGGTGATGTTCTGCACCGCGCCCTGCGGGTTGGCCTCGTCCAGCCACATGAGCTCGGCCGGCCGGCCGAGCACCTTGGCGCCGGCTTCGTCGAACGCGATCTGCACGCCCTTGGCCAGGTCGCCGCCCTGCTGCGCGAACGGGCCCTGCTTGGCGATGACCATGCCGATCTTCAGCGTCTGCTGCGCGGCGGCCGTGCCGATGTAGAAGCCCGGCAAGGCGGCTGCGCCGGCCGCGCCCTGAATGAATCGGCGTCGGCGGAGGCCGGGGACGATAGTCATGGTGTCTCCTCTTGTTGAATGTTCAGCCGGCGGGCGGCGCCACGCGCTTGTCTTTCACGGTGCCGAGCTTGGCCGGCGGCGCGCCGAAGGCGAGCCAGCCGCCGTCCACCGGCAGGGTCACGCCGGTGATGAAGCTCGCGCGCTCCGAGGCGAGGAAGGCGATGGCTTCGGCCACCTCGGCCGGCTGCGCCGTGCGGCCCATCGGCGTGCGTTCCTCGATGTCGGCGAGGTTGAGCGCACCCTTGGCCACCAGGCCCTTGACCAGGTCGGTCAGCACGTAGCCGGGCGCCACGGCGTTGACCCGGATGCCGTCGCGCGCCCATTCGCTGGCCATGGCCTCGGTCATCGACGAGATGCCGGCCTTGGCCGCGCCGTAGGCGTTGCGTCCGGGATGGCCGTGCAGGCCGGCGATCGAACTGATGTTGACGATCGCGCCCGACTGCTGTTCGACGAACACGCGCGCCGCCTCGCGGCTGGCGAGGAAGGTGCCGCGCAGATGGACGGCGACGATGCGGTCGAAGGCCTCGACCGTCTGCTCCAGCGTCATGACGGCCTGCTCGCCGATGCCGGCGTTGTTGACCAGCGCGTCGATGCGGCCGAAGCGTTCGCGCACCTGGCGCATCAGCGAGACGACGCTGGCTTCGGAGGTCACGTCGCACTCGAAGCCGGCATGCGCGGCGCCGAGTTCGGCGGCACGCTGCGATGCGGCATCGGCGCGCACATCGGCGATCACAACGTGGCCGAACTCCTGCGCCAGGCGCTGCGCGGTGGCCCATCCGATGCCGTCGCCGGCGCCGGTGACGATGGCAACCTTGCCGGGAGGATCGGTGTCTTTGATCAAGTCTGTCTCCGAAAAACGGGTTGGCCGGAAGCCTGGTGCATTATGGACTCAAAAGCTTAATGGTCTGTCCTATTACACTGCAGACCATTGGTTTCACCTACGGGAGGCGGCGAACCCTTCGCGTGCATCGCGGCGCGGTAGCCGAACACCATCGCGGGACCGATCGTGGTGCCCGGCCCGGGATAGGCGCCGCGCATCGCGGACGCCATGTCATTGCCGGCTGCGTAGAGCCCCTCGATCGCGCGCCCCGCGGCGTCCAGCACGCGGGCGTTCTCGTCGGTGCGCAGACCCGCGTCGTCGGCGGCATCGGCCGGCCACAGCGCCATCGCGCAGAAGGGTGCCTGCGCGATCTGCCCGAGGCAGGGGTTGGGCTGGTGGTCGGGATCGCCGTTGAAGCGGCTCACCTCGGTGCTGCCCTTGCCGAAGTCGGCATCGATGCCGGTGCGCGCGAACGCGTTGTTTCGTGCGACGGTTTCCTGCAGGCCGTGCGCGTCGATGCCGATGGCGCGCGCCAGGCCTTCGATCGTGTCGGCGCAGCTCAGGTAGCCGCTTTTCACGTGCGGCCGCAGGTCCGTCGTGCCCGGATGGACCAGGCCGAGACCGTACTTGCGGACGAACGCGGCGTCGCACACCACCCAGGCCGGGATCGCCGGCGTCGTCGCGTGCCGCTTCACCATGTCCTCGCAGAAGTAGTGGTAGGAGCCGCCCTCGTTGGTAAAGCGTATGCCGGCGGTATCGACGGCGATCAGGCCCGGCTTGGCGCGGTCGAGAAACAGATGGGCGAACAGGCCGGTCGGCCCGTGCCGCGGCCGCGTGATGGAGACCGGTTGCCAGAACACGCCCGCGCCGCCTTTGGCGCCGTCGACCCGCGCGCCGGCCTGCAGCCCCGCGCGAAGGCCGTCGCCCTGATTGCCTTCGAAGATCAGCGAAGGCCAACGCGCGTGGCCCGGCGGCATGAGTCGATCGCGCAGTTGCGCGTTGCGCCCGAAGCCGCCCGTCGCGAGCACCACGCCGAGGCGCGCCTTCACCTCGAGATGCCGCACACCCTGCAGCAGACGCGCCCCGGTCACGCCCCCTTCGCCGAGGATCAGCTCGTCGAGCTTCGTGCCGAAGGCGACCCGCACGCCCGCGTCTTTCAAGCTCGCATAGAAGCGCGCCACGAGCGCGTTGCCCATCACCAGCCGCGTGCCGCGCGCATGGCGCAGGCGGTCGCCCAGGTAGCGCAGCACCAGACCTGCCGTGTGCCTGAAGCTCGCCCACGACTGGAAGCGGCCCACGAGATGGCCGATGTCCGCCTTGCCGACCATCATCCCGCCCAGCACCATGAACTCGCGCATCGGCGCACGGATGCGGCCGAATTCGGCGCCAAGTTTGCGGCCATCGAAAGGCAGCGGCGCCAGGGCTCGCCCGAAAACGCGTGAGCCCGGGATATCGACGTAGTCCGGATGGCGCCCGGCCGGCACGAACTGAAGCTGCGTGCGCCGCGCAAGGTCGTCGATGATCGCCGGCCCGCTTTGCAGGTACGCCTCGCGCAGGCGCCGCCCTTCGCCCGACGGGATGAGGCCGTCGAGGTAGCGCATCGCATCCTCGACGCTGTCCTCGAAGCCGGCCTTCCTGCTCGCGCTGCTGTTGGGCATCCAGATGGTGCCGGCCGAGGTCGCCGTGGTGCCGCCGACCTGCTCGGTGGCTTCGCACAGCAGCACCTCGCAGCCCTCGAGCGCCGCCACCAGCGCGGCCGTCATGCCGGCGGCGCCGGCGCCGACCACGATGAGGTCGACCTCGGTCATGACGCCGGTCCCGATGTCGCTCGATGTTCGGCTCGACCCAGCGCGCCGGTCCGGTCGTCCACGCGCGTGAAGTGGGCGCCGGGCATCACCGCGATGGCCTCGGCCAGGCGCGGGGCGAAATCCATCTGGTCGAGCACGTCGCGCTGCAGGTCGATGCCGGGCGCCACCTCGAACAATTCCAGTCCGTGCGGTGTCAGCCTGAAGCTGGCGCGTTCCGTCAGGTAGAGGATCTCCTGTCCGCGCCGCAAGGCCTGCGGCCCGCTGAAGGTGACCTGCTCGACCGCTCGGACGAGCTTGCGCACCAGCCCCTGCCGCACGATGCGCAGCGCGCCGTCGCCCGTTTCCAGCCGCACGCCCTTGGCGGCGAAGGTCCCGCAGAAGACCACCTTGCGCGCGTTCTGCGCGATGTCGATGAAGCCGCCGGGCCCGACCGCGAGCCCGCCGAGGCGCGAGACGTTGACGTTGCCTTCGGCATCGAATTCGCCGAAGCCGAGAAAGGCGATGTCGAGGCCGCCGCCCGAATAGAAGTCGAACTGCGTCGGCGCGTCGAGCATGGCCGACGCGTTGCGCGCGTAGCCGAAGAGTTCGCCCTCCAGGAGCGATCCGCCGTAGGTGCCGTGTTCGATGGTCTGGTAGATGCGGTCGAGCTCGCCGCGCGCGACGACCAGCCTGGCGACCGCATCGGGCACGCCGACGCCGTAGTTCACGACCGCGCCTTCGAAGAGTTCGCAGGCCGCGCGCCGCGCCACGGCCTGGCGCTCGCCGAAGGGCTCGTCTTCGGGCGCGTCGACCTCGAAGCGCTGCGCGCCGGTGAGCTCGCCCGAGAGGCGCGGATCGAAGGGAATCGCGTAGCTGCTGCGCTGGTGTTCGTCGACCACGATCGCGTCCACCCAGGCGGCGGGGATGCGCACCTCGCGCGCCTTGAGCGCACCGCGGGGCAGGCGCTCCTTGACCTGCACGATCACCTTGCCGCCGCTCGCACGCGCCGCGAGCGCGATGGCCTGCGCGTCGAGGTTCGCGGCCTCGTGTTCGAAGCCGATGTTGCCGTCTTCGTCCGCGGCGGATGCACGCACCAGGGCCACATCGACCCGGTAGGGCTTGTAGCGCAGGTACTCGCGGCCATCGATCTCCACGACCTCGGCGAGATCCTCCGTGGCGCTGGCGTTCATCCGGCCTCCGCCGTGGCGTGGATCACAGACCGTGCCGAGCCCGACGTGCGTGAACAGGCCGGGTCGCCCGGCGCCGATTTCGCGCAGGAGCTGCGAGGACACGCCGCCGGGCAGGATGTAGGCCTGGATCTTCTCCGCCACGACGAGCTGCTGCATGCGCGGCGACCACACCCAGTGGCCACCGATCACCTTGCGCACCAGCCCTTCGTAGGCGAAGCAGTTCATGCCGAGCGATTTCTTGTCGCCGATGCCCAGCGCGTGCACCAGCGTCAGGTCCTGCCGATGGTTCGAAGCGAGGAAGCGCCGCTCGACCGCCTGGAACAGGCAGGTCGCTTCCATCAGCCCGCCGCCGCCGCCCATGAGCGCGACCGTGGCGCCGTCGCCGATCAGTGCGGCCGCGGCGTCGGCGTCGATGAATTTCGATCGCATGGGGGCCGGCCTATCGATGCAGCTCGAACAACGCCGCGCCGCGCTTCATCACGCTGCGCGCGATCACGGTGCGATGGATTTCCGAGGTGCCGTCGAAGATGCGGTAGATGCGCGCGTCGCGGTAATAGCGCTCGATCGGCAACTGCTTGCAGTAGCCCATGCCGCCGAAGAGCTGCACGCCGCGGTCGACCACGCGGCCCAGCGTCTCGGCGGCATGCACCTTGACCATCGCGATCCAGTCGCGCGCATCGTGGCCGGCATCGATCATCCACGCGGCCTGCAGCACCATGAGCCGTGCCGCGTTGATCTCGATCACGCTGTCGGCCAGCATCTGCTGCACCAGCTGGAAGTTGCCGATCGGCTGGCCGAACTGCTTGCGGTCGTTGGCATGCGCCGTCATCAGTTCGAGCACATGGCTGGCCTTGCCCACCGCCCGCGCGCCGACCTGGGCCAGCCGCACGCGCCCGAGCGCGGCCATGGCCATCTTGAAACCCTGGCCGCGCTCGCCGAGCAGCGCCAGCGGCTCGAGCGGGACCTCGTCGAAGAAGAGCTCGACGTGCGGCGTGCCGCGGATGCCCATCATCGGCTGGTCCTTGCCGATCGTGAAACCGGGCAGGCCCTTGTCGACCATGAAGAGCGAGATCTCCTTCTCGCCGGTGCGCGCCGACACCAGGAAGAAGTCCGACCACAGGCCGTCGCTGATGAAATGCTTGCTGCCGCTGAGCACCCAGCCCGTGTCGGTCTGCCTGGCGCGGGTCTGGATGCCTTGCGCGTCGGAGCCCGCGCCCGGCTCGGTGATGGCGATCGCGCAGGTGCGGTCACCTCGCGCGGACGGCGCGAGCCAGCGCTCGATCTGTTCTCCCTGGCAGGCCAGCAAGGCTTCGTAGACGTTGCCGAATGCGCGCCGGATCAGGATGTCGGTGGTGTGGCCGAACTGCTCTTCGCACAGCATCGCGTCCACCGCGCCCAGGCCGGCGCCGCCCAGCGCCGCCGGCATGTTGAGGCCGTACAGGCCGAGCGCCCTGGCGGCGGCGTGGATCGAGCGCGCGGTGCCGTCGTCCAGCCTGCCCGTGGCCTCGATGCCCTCTTCAAGCGGGCGCAGATGGTCGCCGATGAAGCGGCGCACGGTGTCGATCAGCATGCGCTGCTCGTCGCTGAGTTCGAAGTTCATTCTGGATGGACCATAGCAGCATTTCGCCAAAATTGGAATTCTGTTCTGGTTTTGAAATACGTTCCATAATTTGCCCACCATGACCCAAACCCCCACCCGCATGCCCGTGGCAGTCTTCGGCGCCGGCGCCATCGGCCGCATGCACCTCGAGCGCATGCTGAGCCATCCCGACATCGCGCCCGCCGCCGTCGCCGATCCGACGCCCGCCGCGCGCGACTACGCCGCCGGCATCGGCGTGCCGTGGTTCGCCGAGTACCGCGAGCTGCTCGATCGCACGAAGCCGGCCGCCGTCATCGTGGCCACGCCCAACAGCACGCATGCCGATGCCGGCATCGCCTGCATCGAGCGCCGGCTGCCGGTGCTGATGGAGAAGCCGGTCGCGGACACGGTGGCCGAGGGCCGGCGCCTTTGCGATGCGGCGGCTGCCGCCGGCGTGCCGCTCATGGTGGGCCACCAGCGCAGGCACAACCCGATCCTGCAGCGTGCGCGCAAGCTGATCGCGGACGGCGTCGTCGGCAAGCCGGTGAGCGTCACGGCGATGGCGACCTGGCTCAAGCCCGATGCGTATTTCGAACTCGCCTGGCGCCGCCAGGCCGGCGGCGGCCCGGTACTCATCAACCTGATCCACGACATCGACCTGCTTCGCTTCCTGATTGGCGAGGTCGAGTCGGTCCAGGCGATGGCCTCGAACGCGGTGCGCGGCTACGAGGTCGAAGACACCGCCGCGGTGCTGATGCGCTTCGCCAACGGCGCGCTCGCGACGCTGGCGGTGTCGGACGCGACCGTGGCGCCGTGGAACTGGGACCTGGCTGCGGGCGAGGCCGCTCACTATGCGCAGCTCGACGTCAACGCCCATTTCATCAGCGGCACCGAAGGATCGTTGACGCTGCCGCGCCTGGAGGTCTGGCGCTATGCGGGAGCGCGCGGCTGGCACGAGCCGCTGACGTGTTCGCGCACGCCGGTGCATCGCGCCGATCCGTATGTCGAGCAGATGCGGCACCTGCGCGCCGTCGCGGAAGGAAAGGAGACGCCCGTGTGCTCGGGCGTCGACGGGCTTCGCACGCTGCAGGCTGCATTGGCGGTGCAAGAGGCGGCGCGCTCGCAGCGTGCAGTCAGCGTGTGAAGATCGTTCTTTTTCACGGAGGCTGCGCATGGCCGGCGTAATGGAGCGGACCCTGGCGATTCTCGAGCGGCTCGCGGCCGATGTCGGCGGCGTGCCGATCGCCGTGCTGGCCGACGAGCTCGGCATGCCGCGCAGCGCGGCGCACCGGCTCCTGACCGAGCTGGCGGACAACGGCTACGTGCGCCAGTCGCGCAGGCGCGGCGACTACGTGCTCACCACCAAGCTGGTGTCGCTGGGCCTCAACTACCTCAAGCACTCCGGCGTGGTCGACCTGTGCCAGCCGGTGCTCGACCGGCTGGCCGAATCCAGCGGCGAACTGGTGCGGCTCGGCGTGGTCGATGTCGATCACCTGACCTGGGTCGCGCTCTCGCAGGGCGCGCGCAGCGGCCTGCGCTACGACCCCGACATGGGCATCGATGCGCAGCTGTCCTGCACCGCCAGCGGCTTCGCCTGGTTGTCCACGCTCGACGAAGACGATGCGATCGCGCTGGTCGCCAGGCAGGGCATCGGCAAGCCGGAGCGCTTCGGCCCGAACGCGCCCACCTCCATGAACGCCGTCATGAAGGCGGTGCGCCAGGCCGGCAGGCAGGGCTTCGCGATCGCGTCCGAGTCGTACGCGCGCGGGCTCTCGGCCGTCTCGGCGCCGATCGTCCGCGCGGGCGTGGGCTCGGTGGGCGTGATCGCGATCTCGGGGCCTTCAGCGAGACTCACCGACCAGAAGATGCGCGGCCTGGTGCCCGATCTGCTCGCCGCCGCCGCCGACATTGCCGCAGCCAGCAAGGCCTCGCCGCTGTTCGATCGCGCCTATGCGTCTTCGTTGCACGAAGCCGAAGCGGTCGACCTGAATTCGGCGTGAAGAATCAGCGACGCAGCGGCCTGAAGAAAGCGCGCAGCTCTTCCGCCAGATCCTGCGGCGCCTCCATCGCGGCGAAGTGCCCGCCGCGCGGCATCCGGGTCCAGCGCTGGACATCGAACACGCGTTCGACCCAGGAGCGCGGCGGCATCGGCAGCTCGTGCGGGAACTGCGCGACGCCAAGCGGCACCGCCACGCGCTGGCCGCTTTCAAAGCGCACCGGGCTGCGGCGGTTCTCGAGGTACATCCGAAACGACGAGCCGATCGTCCCCGTGTACCAGTACAGGGAGATGCCGGTCAGCAAGGCGTCCATCGAAAAGGCCTGCTCCACATGGCCCGCGCAGTCGCTCCACGCCTGAAACTTCTCGACGATCCATGCGGCCAGGCCCACCGGCGAATCGTTCAAGCCGAACGCCAGGGTCTGCGGCTTGGTACCCTGGATGTGCCCGTAAGCGCCCTCCGCGTCGGCCCAGACACGGCCACGCGCCAGAAATTCTTCCTCTTCGGCCGAGATGGGCGCCTCCGTGGGTCCCAGCGGCGGCCTGAATGAGCCCGGAATGAAGTTGAGATGAACACCAGCGACCCGCGCAGGCTGCTGGTACGCGAGCCAGGTCGACACGCTGGCACCCCAATCGCCTCCCTGAACGCCATAGCGATCCTGGCCCAGGCCTTCCATCAACTTCGCCCAGAGACGCGCCACGTGGGCAGGGCCGGTGCCCGGCTTCGACGGCGCCGGCGAGAAAGCGTAGCCGGGCAGCGAGGGCACGATCACGTCGAAAGCATCCTTCGCGTCGCCGCCGTGTTTTTCGGGTTCCGTCAGCAGCGGGATGATCTCTGCCATCTCGATGAAGGAACCCGGCCAGCCATGGGTGATCAGCAGAGGCAAGGGGCGGGGTCCGATGCCGCGCTGATGAACGAAGTGGATCTGCTGGCCCTCCACTTCAGCCATGAACTGCGGCAGCGTGTTGAGCCTTGCTTCCTGCGCGCGCCAGTCGAAGCGATCGCGCCAATAGGTCACGAGGCGTTTCAGAAAATCCGAATCGGTGCCTTCGGTCCAGCCCGTCCCGGGCAGCGTCGCGGGCCAACGCACGCGGGACAGGCGCTCACGCAGGTCGCGCAACGCGTCGTCGCCGATGGCAATGCGAAACGGCTGAGTGTCCATGGACAGTCTTTCGATACTTTGATCGAGAGATTCTGAACGACAGCGGCGAGTTCGGCCGTTGGTAGCCTATAACCGCAGTCTCGACAACAAACGGCCATTCCAGCATGAACCCACCTCGGCAAGGCCTCGGAATTCTCACGCTGAGCGCACTGGGCGTTGTCTATGGCGACATCGGTACGAGCCCTCTGTACACCATGAAGGAGGTCTTCAACCCGGCCCATTCGCTCGCCCTCAACGAGGCGAACATCCTCGGCGCTGTTTCGACGATCTTGTGGGCGCTGATGGTCGTTGTCACGCTCAAGTACGTGGTGCTGATCTTGCGTGCCCACAACCGAGGCGAAGGCGGGATCATGGCGCTGACCGCTCTTGCAGCCAAAGCGGCGGGGAGCACGCCCAGGCGTCACACGCTTCTCCTTCTGATCGGCGTGCTCGGCGCGGCGCTCTTCTACGGCGACGCCGTCATCACGCCGGCCATATCCGTCCTCGGTGCCATGGAAGGATTGGAAACGATCACGCCTGAGCTCAAACCGTATGTGCTGCCGATCTCGACGGCCGTGATCATCGGACTGTTTCTTGGGCAGCGTTATGGGACCGCGGCAGTAGGCAAGCTGTTCGGCCCCGTCGTCGTCGTGTGGTTCGCTGTCCTCGCTGTCACCGGCGTGGCTCAAATCGTCCAGCAACCTGCCATCCTGGCGGCCCTCAATCCGTTGCGGGCCCTTGAATTCATGCAGGCGCGCGGGTGGCACCTGTTCGTCGTGATGGGTGCCATTGTCCTGGCGCTGACAGGTGCCGAGGCACTTTACGCAGACATGGGGCATTTCGGCAAGAAGCCGATCCGCCTGGCCTGGAACAGCTTCGTTCTCCCGGCGCTGGCGCTCAACTACATGGGACAGGGAGCCCTGCTCATGAGCGATGCCACCGCACTCGAGAATCCGTTCTTTCGGCTCTTTCCGACGTTCTGGCTGATTCCTGCCGTCGTGCTCGCGACAATGGCCTCGGTGATCGCGTCCCAAGCCACGATCTCCGGCGCCTATTCGCTGACCAAGCAGGCGATCCAGCTGGGCCTGCTTCCACGGATGCGGGTGCTGCACACCTCGGAGAGGGAATTCGGGCAGATCTACGTGCCTTTCGTCAACTGGGCCGTGATGGTTGCGGTACTGCTCGCGATGGTGGGCTTCGGAAGTTCTTCTGCGCTCGCGTCGGCCTATGGAATTGCCGTCACGGTCACGATGTTCATCACCACCTTGCTCACCTTCTTCGTTGTTCGGCACGCATGGGGGTACCCGTTGCCGCTCGCCTGGGCGGCGACCGGCGCATTTCTGTTGGTCGATGCCGTGCTAGTGATTTCGTGTGCTCTCAAGTTCTGGCAGGGCGGTTGGTTTCCCATCGTCCTCGGCAGCGTCATATTCGCGGTGATGGCGACCTGGCGGCGCGGCCGCGAACTGCTGATCGAACACATTCAAAAAGACGACCCGGATCTGCTGCCCTTCATCAAGCAACTGGCAGCCGACGAATTTGTGCGCCGCACCCCCAGAACCGCGGTCTATGCCGTGGCCAATCCCGACACGGTGCCACAGGCCTTGCTGCACAACCTCAAGCATTACCAAGTGCTGCACGAGCAGAACGTGATCCTCACCGTGCACTTCGAGGAAGTGCCCTGGGTGCCGGAGGCTGAACGCCTGAAAGTGGAGCCCTTGGCCGATGGATTCTGGCGGGTGCAGGTGAACTACGGTTTCAAGGACGAGCCCGACGTGCCGCGCGCACTGCGCCTTTGCGTGAGTGAAGGCCTCAAGGTCGATGAGGCTGCGATTTCGTACTTCCTCAGCCGAGAGATCGTGATCCCGACCCGCGGCGCCGGAATGATGCACTGGCGGGAAGCCCTGTTTGCCACGATGTCCCGCAATGCCGGCAGCGTCGGAGATTTCTTCCGGCTCCCGCACAACGGCGTGGTTGAACTGGGGACCCGAGTGCAGATATGAAGGCACTGCACTCCGGCGCCCTCAAGCTCGCTTCCAGCGAGCAAGGTTGACCCAGGATGTCTCATTGCCCCACCCAGCAGGAATCCACCGATGTTGATCAACTGTGTTGCCTATAAAGACGGTGCCAAGCTGGCCGACATTCCCGTCGCGGACATCAGCGAATACATCGTCCAACCGGGCTGTTTTGTCTGGGTCGCGTTGAGCGATGCCACGCCGGAGGAACTCAGCGAGATGCAGGAAGAGTTCGGTCTGCATCCGCTTGCCGTCGAAGACGCAAGTCATGGGCACCAGCGTCCCAAAGTGGAGGAGTACGGCGACTCGATCTTCGCAGTGATGCACCTGGTCGAACCTGCCGCGGAGAGCGCGAATGGCATCAATGTCGGAGAAGTCGATGTTTTCGTCGGAAGGAACTACGTGCTGTCGGTGCGAAACCGCAGCAAGCTGGGTTTCCTTGGCGTGCGCGAGCGTTGCGAGAGAGAGCCCGAGTTGCTGCGCAACGGTTCGGGGTTCGTGCTTTACGCGCTGATGGATGCGGTGGTCGATCGCTATTTCCCGGTGCTCGACTCGCTCGAGGTTGAACTGGAAGCCATCGAGCAGCGGATCTTCACCAAGGGCGCGCCGCGCGCGAACATCGAAGGGCTCTACGAACTGAAGCGGCGCGTGATGGTCCTGAAACACGCAGTGGCGCCTCTGCTCGAGGGCGCCAGCAAACTGCACGGCGGCCGCGTACCGCAGATTTGCGCGGGATCGCAGGATTACTTCCGCGACGTGGTCGATCACCTGGCGCGCATCAATGCGTCGATCGACGGCATGCGAGAAACCATCGGAACCGCCATCCACGTCAACCTCTCGATGGTGACCATCGAGGAGAACGAGGTCATGAAACGTCTCGCCGCCTGGGCCAGCATCTTTGCGGTGTGCACCGCGTTTGCCGGCATCTGGGGCATGAACTTCGAGCACATGCCCGAACTGAAATGGACCTATGGCTATGCCGGGGCGCTTCTGCTCATCTCCTGCACGTGCAGCTATCTGTACTACCGGTTCCGGCGCGCGGGCTGGCTTTGAACGCGCACGGACCGGGTCACGCGACCCTTCCGAACCACCACAGCGAAAGCCCGGTGGCAGCAAGCATCAGCAGTCCCGCAAGGTAGGCGAACACCGCCGTGATCTCGGTTTCCTTCTTCTCGAACACCAGTCGGCTCTGGAGCGCTTCGTAGACCTTCTTCAGATCCGTGCCGCTGCCTGCGTAGAAGTATTCGCCCTGCGTCAGGTTGGCCACTTTTTTCATCGTGTCCTCGTCCAGTCGAACACGCATGCTCCAACCTTCGAAAGAGATGACATCGCCGTCCTTCGAGCCGAAGCCGACGGTGAAGATCTTGACGCCCCGGCTGGCCGCCATCTGCGCGGCATCCATGGGCTCGGGGCCGGCGGTGTTCTGGCCATCGGTGAGGAGCACGATCACCGCCGACCCGTACGAGCCCGGCGCCACCGGCCTGAAATCCGGCGGGTCGGCGTGGCCGACGCCGCTGCGCTTCCATGCCTGGTCGCGCTGACCGCTGAACTGCGACACGTCGATTCTGGCGTCCGGGAAGATCGTCGCCAGTGCAACCATGATGCCGCTGCCGATCGCCGTGCCGCGCTGCAGTTGAAACCGATCGATGGCCGCCAGCACGTCTTCGCGGCTCAGCGTGGGCGCCTGCACCAGATTGGCCGAGCCACCGTACGCCACCACGCCGATGCGGACCCCGCGCGGCAGTTCCTGCGCAAAGGTCTTCGCGGCCGTTTGAGAGGCCGTGATGCGATCGGGTGCCACATCGGTCGCACTCATGCTGCCCGAGACGTCCATCGCCAGGATGACGGTCTGCTGCTGCGTCGGCAGCGTCACAACCGCCATCGGACGCGCGCCCGCCACGATCACGGCGCCCAGGGCGGCCAGCAGCAGTGCGGGCGGCAGATGGCGACGCCAGATCATCCACTTGCCGGCGGCTTGCCGTACATAGGTCAACCCGGGGTAGCGCAGCGCGGCCGGCCTGCGCCGGCGCTGCATCCAGACGTAGAGCAGGGCCAGCACCGGCAGCACCAAAGCCGACCACAGCATTTCAGGCCACGCGAACGTCACGGCGGTTCTCCAGCGAGGGCGAAACAACGCATGCACAGGGACAAGCACATTCCGTTCCTGTGTGGACGGATTATCGTTGGCTTGCCGTACCCCGGCAACGCTGGGCGGTCAGGCCGTCGCGAAGCCCTCGTAGCCCTTGGCCGCCACCTCGTTGACGATCTTGCGATACGCCGGCACGCCGGCCACATAGGGCATGAACACCCGCGGCTTGCCGGGAATGTTCGCGCCCATGTACCAGGAGTTGGCGCTCGGGTAGAGCGTCTTGTCGGCGATCTCGTTGACGTGCGCGACCCACTGGTCTTCGGCCGCCTGGTCGGCTTCGATGACCGATTTGCCGCTCGCGCGCAGCTGCTGCAGGCAGGCGGTGAGCCAGTCCACGTGCAACTCGATCGAATGGACCATGTTGCTCAGCACCGACGGGCTGCCCGGACCGGCCAGGATGAACATGTTGGGAAAGCCCGCGACCGCGAGGCCCAGGTAGGTGCGCGGGCCGTGCTCCCACTTGTCGCGCAGGCTGGCGCGGCCGCGCCCGCGCACGTCGATCGAGCTCATGGCGCCGGTCATCGCGTCGAAGCCGGTGGCGAAGACGATCATGTCGAGCGGGTACTCGCGCGATCCGGTGCGCAGGCCGTCCGGCGTCAGCGCGACGATGGGGTCGGCCTTCACGTCCACCAGCGACACGTTGGGCCGGTTGAAGGTCTCGTAGTAGTCGCTGTCGACGCACAGGCGCTTGGTGCCGAAGGGCAGGTCGCTCTTCGGGCACAGCAGCTCGGCCGTGGCCGGGTCATGGACGATCGAGCGGATCTTGCCGCGCACGAAGTTCGCCGCCGCCTCGTTCGACTGCTTGTTCAACAGCAGGTCGTTGAAGGCGCGCAGCATGCGAAAGCCGCCGCCCGCGCCCTTCCATCGGAACTCGAACTCCTTCTGGCGTTCGTCTTCCGACACCTCCATGGCCGATTTGTCGTTGGCGATCAGGAAGTGGCCTGTCGCGGTTTCGAGCGCACGCGCGCGGCGCTCGCCGTAGTGCCGCTTGACCTCGGCCAGCACCTCGGGCGTGAGCGGCTCGTTCTGCGCCGGCACGCTGAAGTTCGCGGTGCGCTGGAACACGGTCAGGTGCGCCGCCTTCTCGGCGATGACCGGGGCCATCTGCACGCCGCTGGAGCCGGTGCCGATCAGGCCGACGCGCAGGCCCTCGAAGTCCACGCCTTCGGTCGGCCAGTCGGCGCTGTGGTGCCAGCGGCCCTTGAAGCCGGCCAGGCCCGGGAACCTGGGCGCCTGCGGGATCGACAGGCAGCCGGTGGCCATGATGCAGTAGCGCGCCGAGAAGCGCTCGCCGCTCTCGGCGACGATGGTCCAGCGGCCCGCGGCCTCGTCGAAATGCGCCTCGGTGACGCGCGTATCGAGCTGGATGTCGCGGCGCAGGTCGAAGCGGTCGGCCACGCGGTTGATGTAGCGCAGGATCTCGGGCTGCGTCGCATAGCGCTCGGTCCAGTCCCATTCCTGCTGCAGTTCGTCGCTGAACGAGTACGAATAGTCCAGGCTCTCGACGTCGCAGCGCGCGCCGGGATAGCGGTTCCAGAACCAGGTGCCGCCGATGCCGGTGCCGGCCTCGAGCACGCGCGCCATCATGCCGATCTTGCGCAGGCTGTAGAGCTGGTAGATGCCGGCGAAGCCGGCGCCGACGACGATCGCGTCGAACTCGGCAGGAGGTTGCGTGCTGCTCATGTCTCGTCCTTCTTCAAAATGATGCACACTGGCGAAATAATTCGAATGGTAAGACCCTTGGATTATGGAGTGAAAACGTTGACACATCAACCAAAACACCACTGGCCCGGCGCGGGCGGCATCCGGCTCGCGGGCGATTCCTGGGGCGATGCGGGAGCCCCGCTCGTGATCCTCCAGCACGGCGGCGGACAGACGCGGCACGCGTGGAAGAACGCGGGCCAGGTGCTCGGCCGGCTCGGCTACCACGCGGTGGCGCTCGACGCGCGCGGCCACGGCGATTCGGACTGGGCGCCCGACGGCATCTACACGGCGGATGCGATGGTCGAGGACCTGAAAGCCGTCGTCGCCGCGCTCGGTGGCGGCCGGCCTGCGCTGGTGGGCGCCTCGATGGGCGGCGCGACGAGCCTGATCGCGGCCGGCGAAGGCCATGTCGACGCGCGTGCGCTCGTGCTGGTCGACATGGCGCCGCGCCTCGAGACCGCCGGCGTCGCGAAGATCCGCGCCTTCATGACGCAGAAGCCCGAGGGCTTCGATTCTCTGGAGGAAGTGGCCGACGCGATCGCGAGCTACCAGCCGCATCGCCAGCGGCCGACGAACCTCGAGGGCCTGCGCAAGAACGTGCGGCCCACCGCGGACGGCCGCTTCCGCTGGCATTGGGACCCGAAGTTCATGGACCGGCGCATCGACGCGCAGCTGCGCCACGAGCGGCTCTCCGAGGCCGCGCGCCAGCTCAGGATGCCGGCGCTGCTGGTTCGCGGCGGGCTCTCCGACGTGCTCAGCGAACAAGGCGCCGAGGAGTTCCTGCAGCTGTGCCCGCAGTGCGAGTACGCGAACATCGCCGGCGCCGCGCACATGATCGCGGGCGACCGCAACGACGCGTTCGCGAACAGCCTGGTCGAGTTCCTGTCGCGGACCGTGCCGCTCGACGGTTACGCGCGCGCCGGGCCCAGCGCGCCCGATGCGCGCAGCGCGCGGATGCGTGATTCGTCGTAGCCGAGCACGTCGGCCAGCACCTCTTCGCTGTGCTGGCCCAGCGTGGGCGCCGCGACGGGCGGCACGACCGGCGTGTCGCTGAAGTGGAGCGGCAGCGCAACGTTGGGCACGCTGCCGGCCGTGGGATGCGCAATCTCCGTCACGATGCCGCGCGCTGCCGTCTCCCTCGACTTCAGCGCCTCGGGCAGGCTGCGCACCGCGCCGGCCGGGATGTTGCCCTTGGCCAGGCGCGCGAGCCAGTTCGCCTGCGTGTCGGTGAGGAAGAGCGCGTCGAGGATCTCGATGATGCGTTCGCGTGCGGCCATGCGGCCGTCGATCTTCTGCATCGCGGGATCGTCCGCGATCTCGGGCATGCCGGCCACATCCGTGAACAGCCGGCGAAAGAGCGACGTGCTGCTGCAGGTGATGAAGATCGGATGGTCGGCTGTCCGGAACACGCCGCTGGGCACCGCGTCGTTGCTCACGTTGCCGTTGCGCTTCGGCACCTTGCCGCTGAACAGGTACTGCGCGGTCATGAAGCCCGTCATCAGGACCGCGGTGTCGAACAGCGGCACGTCGACGTGCTGGCCGCGGCCGGTGCGATGCCGCGCGGCCAGCGCGATCAGAATCGCGTTGCTGGCCATCATCGCGGTGGCCATGTCCATCACCGCGGGGCCGGTCCGCACGCCGTCGCGGTCCGCGTAGCCGTTCAAGGACATGAAGCCGCTCTCGGCCTGCATGATGGTGTCGAAGCCCGGGCGCGAGGCGAACTCGCCGCTGCGCCCGAAGGCCGACACCGAGCAATAGATCAGCGCCGGATGCTCGCGCGCGAGCGTTTCGTAGTCGAGGCCGTACTGCGCCATCACGCGCGACGAGAAGTTCTCGACGACGACGTCGGCGCCGTGCACCAGCGCAAGCGCGATCTCGCGCCCTTCGGCGGTCTTCAGGTCGAGCGTGATGCTGCGCTTGTTGCGGTTGGCCCAGAGGAAGCTCGCACCCTCGCCGTCGAGGCGCGCCTCGGAAGGCGCGAAGTGGCGTTGATCGTCGCCCTTGGGCTTCTCGACCTTGATCACGTCGGCCCCGGCGTCGGCCAGGATCATGGTCGCGAGCGGACCGGCGACGAAGTGCGTGAAGTCGATGACACGCAGGCCGCCAAGGGCACTGGCGGCGAAGCGTTCGGAAGATTTCGTCATTGGAGACCCGGATCAGCGGCCGTTGAATCGGGGCGCGCGCTTATCGGCGAAGGCGGCCAGGCCTTCGGCGCGGTCGTGCGAATGGTTGTGCGCCTCGACCATTGCGCGCTCGGCGCGCAGGGCGACGTCGATGGGCTGCTGCAGCCCGTCGTCGACCAGCTGCTTCATGCGGCGCAGGCCCAGCGGGCTCTTGTCGGTGATGCGTTCGCACAATGCCTGCGCGGCGTCGTGCAGCTCGGCGGCAGGCACCACCTGATTGACGAGACCCCACTCCGCCATCAGGTGGGCAGACACGTGCTCGGCGGTGAACATCAGCTGCTTGGCACGATTGGCGCCAATCTTGCGCGGCAGCCGCACCGAGCCGCCCCAGCCGGGGATCAGTCCGTACCTGGCGTGGGCGTCGCCGAACTTCGCATCGTCGGCGGCGACGACCAGGTCGCACACGAGCACGGTCTCCAGCCCGCCCGCGAGCGCGAGACCGTTGACGGCGGCGATGACCGGCAGCGGCAGGCGCTCGATGCGCGAGAGCAGTGCGGTCGCATCGCGCAGGAAGCGCCAGACCGCGGTCTCCCGGCCCGCGTCGTCGCCCATGCGCCGCACGGCCTTGAGGTCGGCACCGGCGCAGAAGGCGTGTCCGGTCCCGGTGAGCACGAGTGCGCGCACATCGGCGTCTTGTTCGATCGCATCGAGTGCGGCACCGATCTCCTGCACCATCTGCGGGCTCATGCTGTTCATGGCCTCGGGCCGATCGAGAAAGAGCCACGCCGCAAGGCCGCGCCGGTCGACCCGGATGCTCTCGAATTCCGGGCTCACGATGCCGCGATCACGCGTCGATCCAGCTGACCGCCTCGCTCACCGGCGCACGCCGGGTGCGGTAGCTGTTGGCGGGGTGCGCCGTGTCTTCGTAGCCGAAGGAGATGCCGCACACCATCCGCCGTTCCGGCGCAATGCCCAATTGCGACTTGATCAGCGCGCCATGGTGGGCCAAAGCGGCCTGCGGGATCGCTGCGACCCCGTGGGCCTGCATCGCCAGCAGCAGGACCTGGACGTAGCCGCCCACATCCACCGCGCCGTAGATGCCGAGACCCGGGTCGCTGGTCAGGATCGCGACATGCGGCGCACCGAACAGGCGGAAGTTTTCGAGCGTCTGCTTTGCGTAGCCCTCTTTGTCGCCACGCTCGACACCCACCGCGTTGTAGAGCTGAAAGCCGCACTCGCGGCGACGATCGAGGTAGACGCCGCGGTACTCCGCAGGAAACGGGAAATCGCTCCCGCCCGCCGCGCCGGAACGCGCCGCCTCGACCAGCGCGGCGCGCAGGCGCTCGGTGGCCGCGCCCGAAGCAAGCGCGACTTGCCACGCCTGCGAGTTGCACCAGGAAGCCGTGCGCTGCGCGGTTTCGAAGATGCGCTCCAGCGTTTCGCGTGCCACGGGCTTGGGCAGGAAAGCGCGGCAACTGTGGCGCGTGGCAAGCAGGTCGTCCAGTACCGCTGCCGGGAAATCGACTGTCGCATTCATGATGATGGGCTCCTGAGGCTCGGCAGATCGACGCGCCGGATCAACCGGTTTTCCTGCGCGTCGATCAGGTGCTCCGACGCCGAGAGATACGCCGGAAAGTCGGGATGGGTATCGCGCGCGCGGCAGCGCTGCTCGTAGTCGGTGAGGTCGTCGTAGCCCCACAGGTGCACCACCTGATTGAGCGGCCCCACATGGCTCATATAGAAGCCCAGCGGCGTTCCGAGCGTGTTCAACAGCACCGGCATCGCCAGGCGGTCGAAGACCTCCAGGAACTCGGGCATCTTGCGCGGCTTGATCGTGTAGATGCGGTGATCGACCAGGTTCTTAGGCGGGAACGGCATCGGCCTCTTTCTGCATGGTTGCGCTTGGCGCGGGCTCGGGCTCCAGGCCGGCGATGTGGCGCCCGGTCAGGTAGCCGAAGGTCATGATCGGCCCCAGCGTGATGCCGGCGCCGGGGTAGTTGCCGCCCATGACGCTGGCCCGGTCGTTGCCGGCGGCGTAGAGGCCGGGAATCGGTTGCCCATCGTTCGCGAGCACGCGGCCGACCACGTCGGTTCGGATGCCGTCGAAGCTGCCCAGGTCGCCCATCACGAGCTTGAGCGCGTAGTACGGGCCCTCGCCGATCGGCGCCACGCACGGGTTGGGCTTGTGCTCGGGGTCGGCGAGGTAGCGGTTGAACGAGGTGCTGCCGCGACCGAATTCCGGGTCTTCGCCGCGCACCGCGCCCTCGTTGTACTTGCGCACGGTTTCTTCGAGCGCGGCCGCATCGATGCCCGCATCGCGTGCGAGTTCGGCCAGCGTGTCGCCCTTGTTCAGGTAGCCGTTGCGCACGAAGGGCCCGAGCGGCATCGGCGACGGCTTGGCGTAGCCCAGGCCGTACTTGCCGATCGTGGCGCGGTCGCAGACGAGCCACATCGCGGTTTCGCGCTCGTCCTTGCAGGCCTCGATCATCGCGGCGCCGACGTCGTGGTAGGAGTTGGATTCGTTGGTGAAGCGCCTGCCGCGCCGCGTGACGCCGATGATGCCGGGCTTGTAGCGGTCCAGCAGATGCGGAAAAGCGCCGAAGCGTCCGTCGCCGAGCGGCACCTTGGACGTGGGCATCCAGGCCGCCGCGGCCGCGTAGCGGATCGGCACCGAGCCGCCTACCTGCTCGGCCAGCCGCGCGCCGTCGCCGGTGTTGTCGGCCGGCACCGGCGAGAAGTGCTCGCCGCCGCGCCGCACGTGCGGATAGGCTTTTGCAATGCGCTCGACATCGTGCGCAAAGCCGCCGGCCGCCAGCACGACCGCCTTGCGCGCGCGGATGCGCTGCGCGCCGGCCGCGCCTTCGACCACCGCGCCGACCACGCGGCCGTTCTCGACCAGCAGTTCCTTGGCGCCCATGCCGGTGTGGATCGGAATCTTCAGGTCGAGCGCCGACTTCGCGAGCCGCGCCGCCAGCGCGTTGCCGCTGGTGACCTGCACCCCGCGGCGGTACAGCACGAGTTCCTTGACGTGGTTGACGAGCCGCTTCGCGACATAGGTGGCCGACTTCAGCGATTTGGTGGCGTTGAAGAAATGCTTGAGGTCGGCATTCGACGAATTGAACATCATGCCGATGAAGGTGATGGTCTTGAGCGGTGGCCGCAGGCGCGCCATGTCGTCGCCGAGCCCGCGGATGTCGTAGGGCGCGGCCAGGATCGAGCGGCCGATGTCGACGCCGCCGTCGACATCGGGGTGGTAGTCGGGATAGAGCGTCGGGACGAACCGGACTTCGGTTTCGCGCTCGAAGAACTCCACCATCTCGGGACCGCGATCCACGAAGGCCTCGACCGCGGGCCCGTCGAAGAAGGCGCCCGTCTCGGCGCGCATGTAGCGCATGACCGCCTCGCGGCTATCGGCAATGCCGCCCTTCTTCGCGTGCGGGCTGCGCGGTATCCAGAGCACGCCGCCCGAGAAGGCCGTGGTGCCGCCGAACACGGGCGCCTTCTCGACCACGATGACATCGAGCCCGTTCTTGCGCGCGGTGATGGCCGTCGAGAGGCCGCCGGCGCCCGCGCCGATGACCAGCACGTCGCATTCGGAAGCCGGGGGCGTGGAGGGGTTGGAAGCTGCAGTCATGGGGTTCCTCGTGCCGCGGTCTCCGCGGCCGCGATGGCCGCCGCGCCGCGGCGCATTTCATCGAAGTAATAGGTCATTTCCACTTCCGCCTCGTCGGCCTTGCGCTGGCGCAGGTGCTGCAGGATCTTCTTGCGCACCGGCACAAGTTCGGGACGGTACTTGAGCGACGAGTCGGCCTTCAGGACTTGGCGCAGGATGTTCGTGAGCGTGTCCGACACGACGACCAGCACCTCATTGTGAGCAGCTTTGGTGATCAGGCGGAAGAATTCGAGACTGGCCTCGGCGCGCTTCTCGCGATCGACCAGGTCCGCGTAGCTTTCGATCTCCAGGATGTTGCGCTCGATGGCGTCGAAGTCCTCGTCCTTCCCGTTCTCGCAGGCCAGGCGCAGCAGCATGCAATTGACCAGGCGCCGGGCCTGGTCGAGATTGTGCGGCTCCATGCGGCCGTGCGCCGCGAGTTCGCGCAGCGACTGCGTCAGCATCATGTAGGCGCCCTTGTAGAACACCAGCGAGTCCTCGTGGCGGCCGTGGTCGAACTTCGACACCTGGCCTAGGAACAGCACGTGGTCGCCCGCCAGGTGCTCGGCGAACTTGCTGCATTCGAAGGTCGCCACGCACTCCTCGATCACCGGCAGGCCCTGCAGGCCGCGCCGCCATGCGACGCCTTCGAACTTGTCCGCGATGCTGCTGCTGGCGAAGCGCGCGGACAGATCCTTCTGGTCTTCGGCCAGGATGTTGATCGCGAACGCGCCCGCCTGGCGGAACGCGTCCAGGCTCTTGCTGTTGACGCGCAGGCCCCAGGAAACCAGTGGCGGGTCGAGCGAAACCGAGCTGAAGGAGTTGCAGGTCAGCCCGATCGGCGTGCCGTCGGCACCCGTGGTCGTGATGATGGCCACGCCCGTCGGGAAGCTGCCCAGGGCATTGCGAAACGCCCGGACGTCGAAGGCATCGGCTGCCGGCGCCTCGGCGGCGGGAACGGCCTGGGGAAGGGATGCGGACATGGCGACTCCTTTGGATCCAACTGTCAATGGTATTACCAATTTAGCCGAAGTGCACAGCGGCGTCAATCGACCTCGATCATGCTTTTAATGGTCAGTCCATTAGGCTATACTCCGCGCTCCAGACTTCAAGGAAAGCCGCATGACCAGAAGGGTAGCCATCGTCGGCACCAGCGCCATCCCCGTCGGGCGCCACCAGACGCGCAGCGACGAGCCGCTGCAGGTGCTGGAACAGGAGATCATGACCCGGCTGGTGGTGGACGCCGTCAACGACGCCGGCGTCGAGAAGAAGGACATTCAGAGCCTGATCTTCACGGTGCCCCGGCCCTACACGCTGCAGAAATACTTCCACACCTTTCTGGTGAGCCACCTGCGCCTGCCCTGCACCGGCACCGTGATGGAGGTGATGGGCAACGGCATGACGGCCGCGCTGGCCTTCGACCAGGCCTGCAACGAGATCCTGCTCGGACGCGCGGAGGTGGCGCTGGCGCTGGGCATCAACATGGAAGCCGCCACGCCCTCGGTCGAGCACGCGATGAGCAGCATGCGCACGACGGGCGACATCGACTTCCAGGCCAGCGCCGGCTTCATCCCGATCTCGTGGTACGCCATGGATGCGATGCGCTACATGCACGACTGGGGCGCCACGCGCGAGCAGTTCGGCACCGTGGCGGTGAAGAACCGCCACCACGCCTCGCTCAATCCGCTGGCGCAGTACCGCAAGCCCATCACGCTCGACGAAGTGATGGCCCAGCGCCCGATCGTCGAGCCGCTCGGCCTGTACGACGTGCCGGGCCGCAGCGACGGCGCCGCCTGCCTGGTGCTGGCCTCCGAGGAGGTCGCGAAGACGCTCGGCCGTCCGTACGCGATCGTGCGCGGGCGCGGCTTCTGCCACGACGGCTCGCACCAGATCAACGAAGTGCCCAACGACATGACCGAGCTGATCGCGGCCAAGCAGGCGGCGGCCGCGGCCTACAAGGAGGCCGGCATCTCGGCCTCGCAGATCGATGTCGCCGAGTTCTATGCGCCCTGCACCATCGTCGAGGTGCTGGTCAGCGAGGCGGTCGGCTTCTTCGAGCGCGGGCAGGGAGCGCCCGGCGCAGCCGAAGGGCAGACGCGCATCGGCGGGCGGATACCGATCTCGACCTCCGGCGGGCTCACCTCGCGCGGCCATCCGGCCTACGTCACGTCGCTCTACAACATGATCGAGATGACCGACCAGCTGTGCGGCCGCGCCGGCGAGCGGCAGGTCGCGAACGCGAAGCTGGGCCTGACCACCGGCGAACTCGGCAACTACAACGCCGCCCTGATGCACGTGCTGGAGGCCGTACGATGACGCTCGAACTGATTCCCGTGGCCCGCAAGCGTGCCTATCCGCCCCGCGTGTCGAAGTTCACCGAACACTTCTGGAGCGGACTGGCCGAAGGCCGCTGGCAGACCACCTGCTGCGACGCGTGCGGCAAGTTCACCTTCCCGCCGAAGCCGATCTGCCCGCATTGCTGGTCGGACAAGATGCAGTGGAAAGACCTGAGCACGCGCGGCACGCTCTATTCGTGGACCCGCGTCCACGCCGCGCCCAGGGTCTTCACCGACGAGGCGCCCTACGCGCTGTGCGTGGTCGACCTCGACATCGGCCTGCGCATCGCCACCCGCATGATCGAGCGCGAAGGCGCCGACTTCCGCTGCGGCATACCGATGGAACTGGTCGTCCTGAAGTACCAGGACGGCCCGATCTTCGCTTCGCGGCCCGCCTGATTTCTCTTCCCGGCTCTTCCCGAAAAGGACTCCCGATGTTCCACGAATTCCGCACCTACACCTGCATGCCCGGCAAGATGCCGGTCGTCCTGAACCGCTTCAAGACGGCCACGCTCGGCCTCTTCGAGAAGCATGGCTTCCGCCCCGGTCCGCTGTTCACGGTGGGCGTGGGCGACGACAACCTGCAGGTCAAGTACATGCTGGAGTGGGACTCGCACGAGCAGCGCGACAAGGCCTGGGCGGCGTTCCGCGGCGACCCCGACTGGCTGAAGGCGGTCGCGGAAAGCGAGAAAGACGGCCCGGTCGTGGCGAAGATCAGCAACGAGCTTCTGCACGCGGTTCCGTTCTCGGTCAAGTCCTCCGTCTGATCCGGCACGCGGGGCCCGAGGGGCCCCAAAGGGCGCTCTATAGAATGGTCGGATCTTCCATCCACCAGCGCCCGCATGAAAGAAACCACCGTTTCTGCCCTCGGTTTTGCCCCCATCACGCCACAGCGCGCCTTCGAGGAAATCGCGGGCCAGATCCGAGAGCTGGTGGCCAGCGGCAGGCTCAAGCCGGGCGATCGGCTGCCGGCCGAGCGCGGCCTGTCTGCCAAGTTCAACGTCAGCCGCAACACCTTGCGCGAGGCGCTGCGGGCACTCGAGCTGTCGGGAATGATCGAGCTGCGCAAGGGCGCGACCGGCGGCGCCTTCGTGCTGCCGGGCAGCTCCGGCGTGATCGTCAACGGCCTGCGCGACCTCTACCACCTGGGCGCCATCACGCCCCAGCACCTGACGGAAGCGCGCATCTGGCTCAGCGCCATCGTCGTGCGCGTGGCCTGCGAGCGGCTGACCGAAGAAGACCTGCAGGCGCTCGAAGCCAATGTCGAGGCCGCGGTGCGCGCCCAGAAAGCCGGCAACTTCGAAGAGCGCGCCGAGTTGCACCGGCAGTTCCACAACATCCTTGCGGCGGCTACGCGCAACCCGATCATCCAGGTCACGACGGAAGGGATGATGGAAGTGATGCGCCAGTTCATCAAGGCCATCGGACCGAGCGAGAACGCCTACACCCTGCCCTCGCGCCGCCGCCTTCTCAAGCACTTGCGCGCGCGCGATGCGGATGCCGCCGTGCTCGAGATGACGAAGTTCCTCCAGCGGCTGGAAGTCAAGTACCTGGACTTGTGGAACGAGCGTCAGAAGGGCTGAGCGCCTCTGCCGCGAAGCGTCCGGCGCGTCGCCCGGACATCACCGCCCAACAGATGTGGTGGCCGTTGCCGGCCAGGAGCGCGCCGCCCTGCCCGACGGCGCCGGCGGCGTAGAGCCTCGGGATCGCAGCACCTTCCTTGTCGAGCACCTGGTGCGACGCATTGACCGCCAGGCCGCCGTCGGTGATGACGATGCGGCTTTCCAGCGGACCCAGCGCGTAGAACGGCGCCTGCGACAGCGTGCCCGTGTGGAGCGTTCGCAGAGCGTCTGCCGGCATCCCCAGGCTGCGCGCCAGCCCCTCGACATCGGACGCGCAGTGGTACAGGTCCTTGCGATGCCGCGCGTAGTCCGGCAGGTAGGCGAAAGCCACGCCCGGCGCAGTCGACACGTAGTGCGGCGGTTTCGAAAACATCTGCGCCACGCGGCTGTTGAACACCAGCCAGGCATGCCCACCCGGCTGCTGCGCGATCGCCAGGCCCGGTTGGGAAAGCTCGTCGACGAAGCGCTCGCCCTCGGCGTTGACGAGCACCGCGCCCGCGCGCAGCAGCGATGCCTCCGGGCCCAGCGAGGCCGTCATGAAGGCCATCACGAAGGGCCGGAAGAGCGCGATCGGCAGATGGTTCAGCGACAGCTGCATGAGCTTGCCCAGCAGCCACGAGGGCGGCAGCCGGCGCACGAGGCTGGCGCGCGCGGGCTCGACGAAACGCAGCCCCGGCCCGTAGATGACTTCGCCGTTGACCAGCCGCGCGCCGATGGCCTCGGCCATCCGATGCCCGTCGCCGGTCGCGGTCGGATTCACTGCCGGGATGCCGGCGAGCTCGGGGCGAAAGCGCTGCTTCAGCTCACCGCTGTTGCTGTAGTCGCCGGCGGCGAGGATCACGCCTTTGCGGGCCTCGATCTCGACCGTGCGGCCGTCCAGCTGCGCGCTGACGCCGCACACACCGCCGTCGTCGCTGCGCAGCAGCGCGAGCACGCGCGCACCGAGCCGCACATCGACGCCGAGGCGCCTGGCTTCGCGGCCGAGGTAGTACGGATAGGCGCGCGAATTCGGCACCACGTTGTGCATGCGCGGATGGCGCGCCGGCGGATCCGCTGTGGGGCCGTAGAAGGCGAGGCCGAGCGACATCAGCCACTCGAGCGTGGCCGCCGCGTTATCGACCAGGAGCCTTCTCAGCGCCAGGTTGTCGCGCGAGGCGAATGCGCCGGTGTAGTGGTCCATGTCCTCGAAATGCTCGTCGGGCGTGTCGACGATGCCCGCACGCTTTTGCAGGCTCGAGCCGGCGGCGTTGATAGATCCGACCGACAGGCGGCTGCTGCCGCCCGGCTGCGCGTTCTTCTCGAGCACCAGCGTGCGCGCGCCCGCCACCGCCGCCTCGATGCCGGCACTGAGGCCCGACGCGCCACCGCCAACGACGACGACGTCGAAGGCCAGCTTCACTCGGCCCTGATGCCCGTCTTCTGGATCAGCTCGGCCCAGCGCGCGGACTCGTCGCGGACCATCTTGGCGTAGGCCGCCGGCGAATTGCTTTCCGCCAGGGCGCCGACGCCTGCGTACTTCTCCTTGATGTCGGGCATCGCCAGCACCTTGGCCAGTGCGCCGTTGAGCTTGGCGATGATCTCGGGCGGCGTTCCCTTGGGCGCGAACAGGCCGAACCAGACTTCGGCGCTGAAGCCGGGCACGGTGTCGGAGATCTGCTTCACGCCCGGCAGCAGCGGCGCCGGCTTCTTCGATGCGACCGCCAGCAGCTTGAGCTTGCCTTCCTTGACCGCGCCCATGATGGAGGGCGATGGCGTGGTGATCAGCGCCTTCACTTCGCCGGTGCGCAGCGCCAGGCTCATCGGCGCCTCGCCCTTGTAGGGGACATGCGTCATGTTCAGACCGGTGGCTTGCGAGAACATCGCCGTCGCCATGTGGCCGAACGATGCGGTGCCGGCCGATCCGTACTCCACGCCGCCCGGCAAGGCCTTGGCGTAGTCGATGAAGCCGCGCACATCGTTGGCCGGCACCGCCGCGTTGACCACCAGCACCATCGGCGAGGTCGAGACGATCGAGACCGGCGCGAAATCCTTGACCGGGTCGTAACCCGCCTGCTTGTTGATCAGCGGCGTGATCACGAAGCCGTTGTTGACGAAGACCAGCGTGTAGCCGTCGGGGGGCGCGGCCGCGGTCGCCTGTGTGCCGATGCCTGCGGACGCGCCGGGCCGGTTGTCCACGATCACCGGTTGTCCGAGCAGCTTGCCGAGCGGCTCCGAGATCGCGCGAACCTGGAAGTCCGACAACCCGCCGGCCGGGTACGGCACGATGATCTTGATGGGCTTGTTCGGAAAGTCCGCCTGGGCGAACGCCGGGCCTGCGGCAATGGCGGCAGCGGCGAGCGCCAGCACGGCGCGTCGGGAAGTCTTCATGGAGCGAGTCTCTTTCTCTTTCTGTGGATGCATGTCAAACGATGCGGACTTCCTGGGCGAGGTAGATGCCGACGGGCACCAGCAGCGGATCGCCGTGCAGCAGGCGCTGGCCCGCATCGCCGAGCACCGCGGCCCGCGCGCTCGCGGCGTCGTCGAACCAGAGCTCCGACACCGCCTCGGCGCCCGACGCGTCGCCCGAAGGCACGCCGGCCGCGACCGGATGGCCGCGGTCGGTGACGAAGTTCTGCACATACCCGCGCACGCCCGGCAGATCGTGGCCCGCTTCGCGCTGCGCACCGAGCCAGCGCGCGCGCAGCCCTTCGCTGCGTTCGCCGGGGCGGCGGGTCGAGACCCAGATCACCTTGGCGCCGCGCTTCCCCTCGTCCGGCGCGATCAACTCATCGGGCTCGATGACCAGGATCGTGATGCCGCCCTGGAATTTGGGAATGTCCTGCTTGCAGGCCTGGTACTCGGCCGAAGCGTCCGAGCCTTCCATGTGGGCCACGCTGTCGAACGAGAGCTGCGAGATGCCGTCGATCGCCTGGACCGGCGAATCGGGCATCTCGTAGAAGCGCTCGAGGATGTGGTTCTGGCGGTAGGTTCCGAGGCCGGGCAGCTTCGCCGCCAGCGGGCCGTGCACGTTGAGCCAGTGCGCCCTGAAGGCAGCGTCGTCGAGGCCCGCGCGACGGTTGAAGAGGCCGCAGCGGTAGATCATCTACTTGAGCTCCTTGCCCGCGTACTCGCCCTCGAGAAACTTGTTCGGCTTCAGGAAGAAGGACAGCACGAGCGCCCCGTTGGGCGAGCGCGCGAGATGGCGGTTGCCCTTGGGACGCCAGACGTAGCCGCCCTCGCGGACCTCGCCCTCCTCGTCGACGATGCTGCCCTTGAGCACGTAGGTCTGCTCGATCTCGACGTGCTCGTGCAGCGGCAGCTCGGTGCCGGGCTCCCATCGGAACAGCGCGGTGAGCAGTCCGCTCGCGTCGTCCTGCATCAAGACCTTCATCTCGATGCCGGGCGTGGGCGTGGGCTTCCACGGAATGCTCGCGACATCGACGTAGCGCGAGTCGTCGTCGGCCAGCTTGTCGTGCTGGGGATGAAAGGGCGTGAACGCGGCCATGCGGGCTGCGCCTTCAGGCCTTGGCGTTGTGGCGCGCGACCGCTTCCTTGAAGCCGAAGACCCTGGCGGCGTTCTCGCCCAGCACCTTGGCGCGGGTTCCCTCGCCCAGCTTGCCCATCTGGCGCTCGATGGCCTCGGCCGAGTGCGGCCAGGTGCCCTCGTGGTGCGGGTAGTCGTTGGCCCACATGAAGTTCTCCTGCAGGCCGTACTCCTCGATCAGCGCCAGGCCCGGCCGGTCTTCGCCGAAGGTGGCGAAGCCCTTGGCGCGGAAGTAGTCGCTGGGCAGCGCCTTCAGCTTGGGCTTGACCCAGAAGTGATGCTTCAGGTACGCCTCGTCCATGGCGTCGAGCATCCAGGGCAGCCAGCCGATGCCGGCCTCGACGCTGCCGAACTTCAGGTTCGGGAAACGCTCGCCGACGCCGGAGGCGCAGATGTTGACCAGCGGTTCGAGCGTCGGCGACAGCGAGTGCACGACGTAGTTGACCACCGCGCCGCCCAGGCCGCGCGTGGTGCGCGGATCCTTGCCGGTCGACACGTGGAAGCTGACCGGCACGTCGGCTTCGCAGAACATCGCCCACAAGGGATCGAACTCGATCTTGTTGTAGTTCAGCTCGTTGGTCTTGGGCGGGCCGAACAAGGGCTTGCAAGGCAGCGTGAAATGGCGGAAGCCCAGCTTCAGGCAGCGCTCGACTTCCTTGATCGTCGCGGGCAGGTCGCCGGTCGCGAGCGCCGCCGCGGGGGAGAGCCGGTCGACGTGGGCGCCGAAGGTCTCCCAGGCCCAGGTGTTGTAGACCTCGCACTGCGCGTGGGCGAAGGCCGGGTCGAACGTGTACCACATGCCCAGGCCCTTGCCCGGGAAGATGATCTCGCCGTCGATGCCGTCCATCTCGAGGTCCTTCAGGCGCTGCTCGACCGAAGGGCCTTTCTCGGTGGCGGTGGCGCCGGCCTTGGAGCGCGCGAGGTCTTCACCCTCCAGGCGCGCCAGCACCAGGCGGTCGGCCTGCTCGGAGGCTTCCATCTTGCGCCACTGGATCCCCTTGTCGTCGATCCACATCTTCGGCAGCCGATCCTTGTACTTGGCGTCGATGCGTTCGGCCCACAGATTGCCCGGTTCGTTCGCATGCGTGTCGGCCGAGATCATCAGGTACTTGTTCGGGGCGCCGGGGCGCGGGGATTTCTCCCAGCCTTCGGCGCCCGGTGTGTTCAGGCGCCATTTGTTCTGTTCGTTGACGACGATCTCGGTCATGGGGGTCCTCTGCGTGTGGGTGGAGTGACAGGCTATATTTGAATGGTATTACCATTCTAGAGGACAAAAACGCCTTGTCAACACCCTGGCCCGGGGCCCTTTACTTCGAGGAGCTATCTCAGCGCGCGGCGCGTCGCGCGGGCGCCTGCGTCGCCTTGGCCTTCGCGGCCGGCTTCTTGAGGGTATCGGAGCCCTTGGCGACCGCCGCCAGCGTGCGGCCGGGCTTCACCACTTCGATCGGTTCCGCGTCGATGGACTTGTGCACCACGGCGAGGTACTCGTTCATCGCCTTCATCGCCGTGTCGGCATCGCGCGCGCGCATCGCCTTGAGGATGCGCCTGCGCACGGAGACCAGCTCGGGCCGGGCGATCCGGCCGGTGCGGTCGATGATCACGCGGATGATGTCGCTGAGCGAATCGACCAGCATCACCAGCACCTCGTTGCGCGTGGCGCGGGCGATGATGCGGAAGAACATCACGCCCGCGTCGGCGCGATGCCGGATGTCGTCGCTGCTCTCGATGAAGTCGATGTTCTCTTCGATGGCCTTGAAATCTTCTTCGGTGGCCCGCTCGCAGGCCAGCTTGATGACCACGCCGTTGATCAGCACGCGCGCTTCGGCCAGGCTGCGCAGCGACACGCTGCCCAGGAACATCAGGTCCTGCAGCGATTGCGTCAGCATCGCCGGATTGCCGTCGCGGATGAAGGCCCCGCCCTTCACGCCCTTGCGCAGCGACACCACGCCCGAGATCTCGAGCGTGCGCAGCGCCTCTCGCACCGCAGGCCGGCTGACCTTGAACTCCACCGCCAGGTCGCGCTCGGCCGGCAGCTTGTCGCCGGGCTTCAAAGCGCCCGAGCTCAGGCGGTTGCGGATCTGCTCGCAGATCTCCTCGAACACCCTGCGTGTCTTGATCTGCTGGAAAGCCAGGTCCTGCGTCATGTCCATCTTTGTTTCCCTCGATGTTTGTCGGGCTCATTGTGCTCGTGCGCCAGTTTGTCAAATGGACTTACCATTACGGTTTCGCGGTCCATCCAGGCGCACGCGCATTTTTTTCATCCGAAGGTCACCCATGGCATCCAGCCACGCCCCCCGAATCGTCCAGAGCCCGCAGGGCCGGATCCTGGTTTTCGACTCGGCCACCTACGTCGAAGCCTATGTCGCCGAAGCGCCGGAAGCCGCCGGCGATTTGGTGGTCAACGCCTCGTATTCCGGCGTGCTGTGCGCCCGCATGGTGATGTCGGTCAGGCCGAAGGCCGTGATCGGGCTCGACTGCGCCATCGGCAAGGACGGCGCCGGCATCGCCGGCCTCTGGTACTACGAGGCGCTGGGCATTCCCTCCGCCGCGGTGGACGTGATGACCGCCGAGATGGGCAACGGCGCCGACCTCTACGACAACGGCATCGTGAGCCGCGTCAACGATGCGGCCCAGGCGCTGGGCATAGCGCCGGGCATGCGCGCCCGCGACGCCGCGCAGTACCTTCTGAGCGGCGAGAAGAAGCCGGCCGTGTTCGAGCCGACCCGCCGGCGCGTCGTCCACACCGCCGCCAGCGGCCGCAGCATCGTGTGCACCGACTCCATCGCCTACGCCCTGCCCGAGGACAGGGAGCGCAACGTGCTGTGCACCGCCGGCCACACCGGGCGCAGCGTGATCGGCTACTTCCGCGACCACCGGCCCTGGGCCTTCATCTGCTCCGACGGCGGCATCGGCAAGAACGGCTCGGGCCTGAGCGCGTTGGAGGCCGTCGAAGCCGACGGCATTCCCGGCGCCGCCGTCAGCGCCCTCACGGCCCGCATGGGCGACGGCCAGAGCACCTATTTCGACGGCGTGATCAGCGCCGCCAACAAGCTCGCGCGCGACAAGGGCGTCGCCGTCGGCCAGAGCGCCAGGGAAGCGGCATTGCTGCTCTTGAATTGAACACGCCAATGAGCGAAGCGATCGCGGCGGCGCCGCCGCGTGCATGGCCGGGCGCGGTGTGCCTGATCGCGGTCGCGCTCACCACGCTCGCCAACCAGTTCTGGCCGCAGTCCGGCGTCGTCTGGGTCACGGGCGCCGCCGCCGCGCTGTTCCTGCTGCTGGAGCACCGGCGCATCCCGCAGAGCATCCGGCGCGTCACGCTGATGGTGGGCGGCGTGAGCCTGGTGCTGCTGCCCTTCGCGGCGAACCCGGTGCAGAGCCTCGCGCGCGGCATCGCGATCGGCGGCGTGATGGTGTCGCTGATCTCGTCGGTGTCGCTGCTCGCGCGCGCCGCGCTCGAAAGCCCGTACACGCGCACCGTCGCGCAGCACCTGCTCGCAAGCAGCATGCGCAGCCGCTATGCGTGGTTCTCCGTCGCGGCCCAGCTCTTCGGCGGGCTGCTCGGCATGGCGGGCGTCACGCTGCTGCTGCAGATGGCGTCCAAGGGCGAGGTCGAGATCGACGAAGACCGGCTGGCCATGTTCGCGGCGATCACCCGCAGCTTTTCGGCGGCGACGCTGTGGAGCCCGATGGTCAGCAACCTGACGATCCTGCTCGCGCTCTACCCGGGCCTCAGCTGGTCCACCGTGGTGCCGCTCACGCTCGCGCTCGCGGCCGGCGCCATCGCCGTGGGCACCGCACTGGACCTGTGGCGCCTGCGCGGGCGCCATGCGCCGCCGCGCGCGGAGCGCCCCGGCAGTTCGCTCAACTCGGCGCTGCTGCCCATGGTCGCCTCGATGGCCGCTTTCCTGGGCACCGTGACCCTCGTCGCCCACGCGCTGCACATCGCCGTCGTCGGCGCCATCGTGATCGTGATCCCGTTCGTGGTGCTGGTCCTGCATCGCGCGCAGGCAAAAGGCGTGCGCCGCCTCGCGCAAGGCCTGCGCATGCTCAAGGCCGACGTGCTGGGGCTGCCCGTGCTGGCCGGCGAAGTGGCGCTCTTCATGGTCGCCGGCTGCGGCGGCACCATCATCGCCGGCGCCATTCCCGCAGCGTGGACGCAGATGATCGGCGGTGCACTCTCGCACTCGGCCGTGCTCGCATGCCTGGCGCTGATGCTCGCCATCATCGGCCTGGGCTTCGCGGCCGTGCATCCGGTTCTGTCGGCCGTGCTGGTGGCGTCTTCGCTCCCGCCTTCGGTGGTGCACCTCGCGCCGATACCGCATCTCGCGGCGATCCTGGTGGGCTGGTCGATCGCCAGCTGCGCCACGCCGTTCTCGATGATGGCCCTGATGGCCAGCCGCTACTCCGGCTTTTCCATCTACGCCGTCACCGTGCGCGTCAACCACGTGTACGCCGTGCTCTGCCTCGGCATGGCCGCGGTGGCGCTCGGCGTGGCGTCCATGCTGGCGCGCGCCCAGTTCTGATCGTCGTCAAAATCTTCTTTTCGAAAGCACCTCCGCCATGTCCACTTCCAGCACCAGCGGCCCCCTCTCGGGCCTGCGCGTCATCGAGTTCGCAGGCATCGGCCCCGGCCCCTTTGCCTGCATGATGCTGTCGGACATGGGGGCCGACGTCGTCAGCATCGATCGGCCCGGCAAGAAGCTCGGCGACCGCAACAACCTCACGGGCCGCGGACGCACCGTCGTGCTGGCGGACCTGAAGGACGCGACGGCGCGCGAAGACGTGCTCGCGCTGCTCGACAAGGCCGACGTGCTCGTCGAAGGCTTCAGGCCGGGCGTGATGGAACGCCTCGGCCTGGGCCCCGACGTCGTCGCGGCGCGCAATCCGCGCCTGGTCTACGGCCGCATGACCGGCTGGGGGCAGGAGGGTCCGCTGGCGCAGGCGGCGGGGCACGACATCAACTACATCTCGATCACCGGCGCGCTGCACGCCATCGGGCCCGCGGGCGGTCCGCCGGTGCCGCCGCTCAACCTGGTCGGCGACTACGGCGGCGGCAGCCTCTACCTGATCGTCGGCATCCTCGCGGCACTGCACGAAGCGCAGCGTTCGGGCCGGGGCCAGGTCGTGGACGCGGCGATGTCGGACGGCGTCGTCTCGCTCATGACCAACTTCGTCACGCAGAGCCTGCGCGGCGTCTTCAGGGAACAGCGCGGCAGCAACCTGCTGGACGGCGGCGCGCCCTGGTACGGCGTGTACGAGACCTCGGACGGCAAGCACGTCTGCATCGGCTCGATCGAACCGCAGTTCTTCGCCGACATTTGCCAGCGGCTCGACGTGCCCGAAGACCTGCGCGACGCGCAGCCCGACCGCGCGCGCTGGACGGCGCTGCGCGCGGTGTTCGAGCGCACCTTCCGCGGCAAGACCCAGGCCGAATGGGTGGCGCTGCTCGAAGGCACCGATGTCTGCTTCGCGCCCGTGCTGCCGCTGAGCGAGGCGCCGGCGCACCCGCACAACGCGGCCCGCAAGGCCTTCGTCGATGTCGAGGGCGTGCGGCATCCGGCGCCGGCGCCGCGCTTCTCGCGCACGCCCTCGGCCATCCAGGGGCCGGCGCCGTCGGAAGCCGCGGCAGCAGCGCACGTGCTGGCGCGCTGGGCGTGAGCTCGCCGGGCAGCACCGTCACGCTGCTCGCGTTCGCGGCCTTCTTCAGCGGCGCGGCGCTGCGCGTCTGCGACGCGCTGCTGCCGCGCCTGGCGCACGACTTCGACATCACCCAAGGCGCGGCCGGCCAGGTGGTGATCGGCTTCTCGATCGCGTACGGCCTGATGCAGCTGGTGTTCGGCCCGCTGGGCGACCGCTACGGCAAGACCCGGCTCATGTGCCTGGCGATGTTCGGCTGCGCGATCGGCTCGGCGGCGGCGGCGTTGTCGCCCGGGTTCACGACGCTGGTGTGGGCGCGCATCGCGTGGGGCATGGCGGCGGCGGGCGTGATCCCGCTGGCCATGGCGTGGATCGGCGACAACGTCCCCTACGACCAGCGGCAGGCGACGCTCGCCCGCTTCCTGACCGGAACGCTGTCGGGCATGACGGCCGGGCAGCTCGCGGGCGGCCTGTTCGCCGATTCCGAACTCGGCTGGCGCGGCGCCTTCTTCACGCTGGCCGTCGGCTTTGCCTGCGTGGCTTCGCTGCTGCTGGTGCGTGTGCCGCACGTTTCCGTGCCGGCGCAGGCCGACGGCGGCGCGCACCCTGCGCTCGGCCGGCAGCTGCTCGCGGTGCTGCAGATCCCGTGGGCGCGCGTGGTGCTGCTGGCGGTGTTGGCCGAGGGCATGTTCCTGCTCGGCCCCATGAGCTACCTGCCTTCGTACCTGCATCACCGCCACGGGCTGGCGCTGTCGACCGCGTCCGCGCTGCTCGCGCTCTACGCCGTCGGCGGCCTGGTGTACGCGATCACCGCGCGGCGCATCGTCGCGGCGCTGGGCGAGCGCCGCATGGCGTTCTCGGGCGGCCTGCTGATGGGCGCCTGCTTCCTGGCCTGGTGGCTGTCGCCGCCGTGGTTCTTCGCCGCCCCGATCGCGCTGGCGCTCGGCTTCGGCACCTATCTGTTCCACAACACCTTGCAGACCCACGCCACGCAGATGGCGCCCGAGACGCGCGGCACCGCGGTGGCGCTCTTCGCGTTCTGCCTGTTCGCGGGCCAGGCGGCGGGCGTCACCGTGTCGGGCTGGACCATCGACCACCTCGGCTACGCGCCGATGCTCCTTGCCGCCGGCCTCGCGCTGCCACTGGCCGGATGGGGATTCGCCGCCGCGCTGCACCGGCGCGTGCCGACGACTTCCGCGGTCTGAACGGGTTCTGCTACTTCACGCTGCGCCACTGCAGCAGCGTGAAGGCCGGCGTCGCCTGAGGATGGTGCTCGAATACGCCTTCGACCTCGGCGCCGATGACGACCTCGGCCATCGGATCGCCCAGCAGGTTGCCGAGCATGCGCACGCCGGGCGCATCGAGCAGCTCGACCACGACGACCAGGTAAGGACCGTGCCCGTTCAGGCACGCGTGGACCGGATGCCACGCGCGCTCCCAGCTGAAGATGCGCGCGCGCGGCGCCACTGCCTCGAACGGCGGATCGAAGGCGTGGCAGTGATGGCAGATCCACTCGGGCCCGTGCTGGAAGGTGCCGCAGGCCTTGCAGTGCTGCACCATCACGCGGTTCTCTCGCAGCCCGTTCCAGAACGGCGCGGACAGGCCGTCCGCCTCCGGAATCGGGATCGGCAGGCCGGGCGGCAGATAGGCCTCGTTTGTCGTCGTGCGGTTCACAGCGTCGCCTCCGATCCCAGAAGAAGATTGCTCACCGGCGTGACCATCGGCCCGCCGATCACCAGCGCGACGTCGTTGCGCGGCGCCTGCGCGGTGGACGTGCCGCGCACCTGGCGCACCGCTTCGAGCACCAGTTCGAAGCCGTGCATGTAGCACTCGGCGAGGTTGCCGCCGCTGGTGTTGAGCGGCAGCTTGCCGCCGGGTGCCAGAAGGTTCTCGAGCTTGAGGAAATCGTTGGCCTCTTCGGGCTTGAAGAAGCCGTGCTCGGCCAGCGCCATCAGCACGCCGCCGGTGAAGTTCTCGTAGCTCTGCACCACGCCGACGTCCTTCGGCCCCATGCCGGCCATGCGGTACATGTGCGGCGCCACGGTCGAGAAGCTCGAGCTCGCATAGTTCGGCTGGTTGTGGGCATTCGCGCCCACGCGGTGGTCCGAGCCGGTGGCCGCGCCGAGGACGTAGACCGGCTTGTTGGGAAAATCCTTCGCCCGCTCGGCCGGCACCATGATCACCGCGGCCGAGCCGTCGTTCTCCATGCAGCAGTCGAACAGGTGGAAAGGCTCGACGATCCAGCGCGAATCGTCGTACCTGGCTTCGTCGAGCGGCTTGCCGTACATCACGGCGCGCGGGTTCGACTGCGCGTGGTGGTAGGAAGCCATCGCGATGGCGCGCAGCGCCTCCTGCTTCACGCCATGCTCGTGCATGAAGCGCCGCGCCTTCATCGCGAACTTCTGCCCGGGCGAGAGCACGCCGTAGGGCGCCTGGTAGGCCATGTCGCCCGCGATGGTCGGTGCGGTCGGCGCCTTGCCGAAGCGGCCGAACTCGCCCTGCGCGAGCGCGCGATAGGCCACGACGCAATCGGCCAGGCCCGCGGCAATGGCCGCAGCGCCGTTGGCAACCGCACCGCAGTTGCCGCCGCCGCCGCCGCCCCACTGCATGGTGGTCGAGCGCAGCTCCTTGGTGCCCAGCGCCGCGGAGAGGCGCGACGGGTCGGTGCGGTCGTTGGAATAGGAGGCGAAGCCGTCGATGTCGCGCGGGTCGATCCCGGCGTCCTTCGAAGCGGCCAGCACGGCCTTGAGCGCGAGCTTGAACTCGGCGTCGGGCGACTGGCTGTGCTTGTAGTAGGTGGTTTCGCCGATGCCGACGATGGCAACGCGCCCCCGCAGTGAACGATCCGTCATGCCTGGATTCCAATCTTTAAATGGATGGACCAATCGTAGCACGATGTCTATACTTCGACGGCAAAGGAGACTCGCCATGCGATGGAAGAACAGGCCCGAAGGCGCCAACTGGGGCGACTTCGGCGAAGACGATCAGGTCGGCCGCATGAACCTCGTGACGCCCGCGCGGCGGCTCGCCGCGGTGCGCGAAGTGACCGAGGGCCTGGCCTTCTCGCTGAGCCTGCCGCTGGACTATCCGGGCGGCGGCGACCTGGTGCCCAGCCGGCGCGCGCCGCGCATCGAAGCCACGCGCCGCGCCACCGGCGAGCCGAGCTACAACTTCTGCTTCTCGTGCCAGAACCGCTCGCTGTTCGACGTGGTGTCGGACGACGCGGTGACGATCTGGACCCAGTACTCGACGCAATGGGATTCGCTCGCCCACTGGGGTCAGGAGTTCGATGCCGACGGCGACGGCACGCCCGAGGTCGTCTACTACAACGGCTGGCGCGGCGGCGAGCATGTGCTCGGCGCCGACCAGGAAGGCGGCCCCTTCGCGAAGAAGCTGGGCATGGAGTCGCTGGCCGAAACCGGCGTGCAGGGCCGCGGCGTGATGGTCGACCTGGCGGCGGTCTACGGCGAGGAACCGGCGCAGGTCGGCTACGACGGCCTGATGCGCGCCCTGGAGCGGCAGAAGGCGACGGTCGAGTCCGGCGACTTCATGTGCCTGTACACCGGCTGGGCCGACCTCGTGCTGGGCATGAGCAAGAAACCCGACTTCGACAAGCTCAAGACATCCTGCGCCGTGCTGGACGGCAAGGACAAGGCCCTGTTGAACTGGATCACCGACAGCGGCCTGGTCGCCATCTGCGCCGACAACCTGGGCGTCGAGGCGGTGGGCAGTGCGGCTGCGGCAGGCGGCGGGCCCAAGCATTCGATGATGCCGCTGCACGAGCACTGCATCTTCAAGCTCGGCATCTTCCTCGGCGAGATCTGGTACTTCGGCGAGCTTGGGCCCTGGCTGCGCGCGCAGGGCCGCAGCCGTTTTCTTCTGACCGCGCCGCCGCTGCGCCTGCCCGGCCTGGTCGGCTCGCCGCCGATGCCCGTCGGCACCGTCTGAACCTCGAGGAACATTCGATATGGACAACAAGCAGCAGCGCGTGGCTGCCGTCACCGGCGCGGCCGGTGGCCTCGGCCTCGGCATCGCGCAGCGACTGGCGCGCGCCGGCTACCGGGTGATCGCGATCGACCGCGCAAGCCACGTCGAGGAAGCGGCAGCCGCGCTGCGCGGCCAGGGCCTCCAGGCGCAGGCCGTCGTGCTCGACATCGCCGACGAAGCGGCCGTGAAGAAGATGGTGGCGGACGTCGATGCGCAGCACGGCCGCTTCGACATCCTGGTCAACAACGCCGGCATCCATCCGAAGATCGACGGCGAGCGCAACAGCTTCCTCAAGATGACCACGGCACAGTGGAACGAGGTCATCGGCGTCAACCTGACGGCGGCCTTCGTGCTCTGCCGCGAGGTCGCGCCGCTGATGCGCCGGCAGAAGTGGGGCCGCATCGTCAACATGTCCTCGCGCGCCGGCCGCACGCTGGTGGACACGGCGGGCGTCCACTACGCGGCCGCCAAGGCCGGGATGATCGGCATGACCCGCATCATCGCGTCCGAAGTCGCGGCCGACGGCATCACTGCCAACTGCATCGCACCGGGGCGCATCGAATCGCCGATGACCAGCCAGGGCGGCGACGCCCAGCGCGCCATGCTCGTGGGGCGCATACCGGTCGGCCGCATCGGGACGCCCGACGAGATCGGGCACGTGGTGGAGTTCCTGGTCTCCGAAGACTCGGGCTACCTGACGGGCACCGTGATCGACGTCAACGGCGGCACCTTCATGTGCTGAGCCCGCGCACGAGGAGACCTTGATGAGCAACGACAACGCCAGCAAGCGCGGCGCACCGCCGCATCACTTCATCGACGAGGACTGGCTCGCGCTGCGGGACGAGCCGGTGCTCGAGCCTGGCCGGCCGATCGTCGATCCGCACCATCACCTGTGGGACCGCGCACACCACCGCTACCTGCTGCCCGAACTGCTGGCCGACCTGAACACCGGCCACCACATCCGCGGCACCGTGTTCGCGGAGTGCAGCTCGATGTACCGCGCCGACGGCGACCCGCGCTTCGCGAGCGTGGGCGAGGTGGAATTCGTCAACGGCATCGCGGCGATGAGCGCGAGCGGCGTGTACGGGCCGGTGCGCGCCTGCGCCGGCATCGTGGGCAAGGTCGACCTGACGCTCGGGGACTTTGCCGAGGAAGTGCTCGAGGCCTGCATCGAGCGCGCGCCCGATCGCTTTCGCGGCATCCGGCACATGGCCGCATGGGACGCGAGCCCCGAGGTCAGCACGCTGCTGCGGCCGCCGCCGAAAGACCTGCTGCAGGGTGCGAAGTTCCGCGAAGGCTATGCCGCGCTCGGCCGCCTGGGCCTGAGCTTCGACGCCTGGGTGTACCACCCGCAGCTGCCGCAGCTGATCGACCTGATCGATGCGCTGCCGGACACGCCGGTGGTGCTGAACCACCTCGGCGGCCGGGCGGGACTCGGTCCCTATGCCGGCAAGAGCGACGAAGTGTTCAGGCAATGGAAGGCCTCCATTCAGGCCCTTGCCGAACGGCCGAACGTGAGCGTCAAGCTCGGCGGCATCGGCATGCGCCTGGGCGGCTTCGACTTCCACGAACGCGCGCTGCCGCCGACTTCCGACGAGCTCGCGCGCGCCTGGGGGCCGTACGTGCAGACCTGCATCGAGGCCTTCGGCCCGTCGCGCGCGATGTTCGAGAGCAACTTTCCGGTCGATAAGTCCTGCTGCACCTACCGCGTGATGTGGAACACCTTCAAGCGCATGGCCGAAGGCTTCTCGGACAGCGAGAAGTCCGACCTGTTCGCCGGCAGCGCCGTGCGCGCGTACCGGCTGCCGGCCGGACTGACGGAGGCTGCTGCATCATGAGCGCCCCACGCGTCGCGCTGGTCACCGGTGCGGCGAGCGGTATCGGCCTGGCCATCGCCGCGCAGTTCGCGAAGGACGGCCACACCACCGTGATGCTGGACCGCTCGGCCGAGGTCGAGCGCATCGCCGCCGGCCTTGGCGGGCGCGCCCTGGCCATCGTCGCCGACGTGGCTGACGAAGCGCAGATCCGCCGTGCGATGCAGCAGGTCGAGCAGGCGCATGGCCGCTGCGACATCCTGGTCAACAACGCGGGCATCCATCCCAAGCAGGACGGCGGCAAGTTCCCGATCGAGCAGATCGCTTCCGCGCAATGGCAGCAGGTGCTGGCCGTCAACCTCACCGCGCCCTTCCTGTTCTGCCAGCTCGCGCTGCCGCTCATGCGCCGGCGGAAGTGGGGCCGCATCGTCAACATCTCGTCGCGCGGCGGCCGCACTGCATCGCCCGTGGCCAGCGCGCATTACGCGGCCACCAAGGCCGGCATGATCGGCTTCACGCGCATCGCCGCGCTCGAAGGCGCGCCCGACAGCATCACCGCCAACTGCGTCGCGCCGGGCCCGATCGTCAGCGCGATGACCGCGGGCTCGTCGCCCGAGGTGCGCGCCGCCTTCACGCGCAGCGTGCCGCTGGGCCGCTACGGCGATCCAGAAGAGGTGGCCTCGGTGGTCGCCTTCCTGGCCTCGGACGCTTCGTCCTTCGTCACCGGCGCGGTGTTCGACGTCAACGGCGGCACCTTCATGCCCTGAGGCGTCGAACGCTCCGACCGGGCGGCGCACCGCGGCACAATGCGAGGCCGTCATTTCAAAGGAGCGTCGACCCGATGCAGGAAGTTCATGAATGCGATGTGCTCGTCGTCGGCGGCGGGCCTGCGGGCTCGACGATCGCCGCGCTCCTGGCGCGCGAGGGACGGCACGTGGTTCTGCTCGAGAAGGAACATCACCCGCGCTTCCACATCGGCGAATCGCTGCTGCCGGGCAATGTCGAGCTGTTCGACAAGCTCGGCGTGCGCGAGGAGGTCGAGAAGATCGGCATGCCCAAGTTCGGCATCGAGTTCGTGCCGCCGGACCTCGACTACTGCAGCTACGTCGACTTCTCCGAAGGCTGGGATCCGACCAAGGATTCGGCCTGGCAGGTGCGGCGCTCGGAGCTCGACGAGCTGCTGTTTCGCAACGCCGCCAAGGTGGGCGCACTGGCGATCGAAGGCGCGAAAGTGCGCCAGGTCGATTTCGACGACACCTGCGCCACGGTGCAGGCGCTGCTCGACGACGGCGCCAGCCGCACATGGCGCGCGCGCTTCGTCGTCGATGCCAGCGGCCGCGACACGGTGCTGGCCAGCAAGTTCAAGTGCAAGAAGAAGAACCCGGACCACAACAGCACCGCGCTCTTCGGGCACTTCCGCAACGCCCGGCGGCTGGAGGGCAGGCGCGAGGGCAACATCAGCATCTGCTGGTTCGAGCACGGCTGGTTCTGGTTCATTCCGCTGGCCGACGGCACGACCAGCGTCGGCGCCGTATGCTGGGCCTACTACCTGAAGGCGCGGGACAAGCCGCTGAAGGACTACTTCTTCGACACCATCGCGATGTGCCCCGAACTGCAGGACCGCCTGAAGGACGCGACGCTCGTCGACGACAGGGTCCACGCGACGGGCAACTTCGCATACGCCAGCACGCATGCCACCGGCGAGCGCTACCTGATGGTGGGCGATGCCTTCACGTTCATCGATCCGATGTTCTCGTCCGGCGTGTTCCTGGCGATGCAGAGCGCCTTCGACGGCGCGCAGCTGGTGCAAACCGCGCTCGACCGGCCGGCCGAGCTGCCGGCGGCGCGCGAGGCGATGGAAGAGCGCATGCGCGTGGGGCCGCGCGACTATTCGTGGTTCATCTACCGCGTCACGAATCCGACCATCCGCGACATGTTCATGCACCCGCAGAACATCTTCAAGGTGAAGCAGGGCCTGATGTCGCTGCTGGCCGCCGACCTCCACCATGGGCCGGCCTACCGCCGCTCGCTGCTGATGTTCAAGGTGGTGTACTACTTCGTCTCCCTGCTCCACTTGCGCCGCACCTATGCCGGCTGGAAACGCCATCGCTTCAACATCCGCGACATGGGGCCGCTGCGCGGCGAGACCATCCTGAAGGCAGACTGAGCCAGTCCTGCTACTTCAGCTCTGGCTTGACGGCGCTGTACTCGGAGAAGATTCCCACCTCCGTATGCCGGCGCACCTGCTCGAACCCGGCCGCCTCCAGGGCGGCGACGATCTGGGCCGGCGCGATGCAGGCTTCGATCGTGTCCCAGTAGTAGCGCCACAGCTCGGTCGTGGCGCGCTCGCGCGCCACGACGCGCGCGATGACGGGGACGAGTGTGCGCATGTACGCCTTGAGCAGCGCATTCCCGATGCGGCTTTCGGGGCGGCTGATTTCCAGGATCAGCAGGCGCCCGCCCGGGCGCAGCGTCCTGTGGAACTCGGCAAAGGACCGGCCGACATCGGACACGTGCCGGAGCGCGTAACCCATGCTGAGGAAGTCGGCCTCGCCGTCGGCGCACGGCAGTTGCTCCGCTCGCCCAACCCTGAGCTGCACCCCGGGCAAAGTCACCTGTTTCAGCATGCCCGGGCTCGGATCGACGCCGACGAGGCTTCCTGCCGCGCCGATCAAGGCACAGACCTCGCGTGCCACCAGGCCGGTTCCGATACCGACGTCGACGACCTTGTCGCCCGGGGCCAGGCCCCCGCGCTGCAGCGCCATCCGCCGGTATCTGGGCCCGGTGCCCATCGCCAGGACGCGCTCGATCCGGTCATAGTCGCTGGCGGTTTCGTCGAAGATTCGACGCAGGAAGCGCTGATGCTCGGCCTCGTCCCGGTAGTAGTCCGGCAAGGGCGTGTGCGGCATCTGCACCGGTGGAGCGGCGAGCTCGGCGGATTCTGGGGCGTTCATCCGTGCATCATATGCACGGGCCGGCTTCTTCAGGAGGGTGTCAACACGGCGCCGCCACAGACCGAGATGCACTGTCCGGTCACGTAGCCCGACAGCGGCGTGACGAGGAACTCCAGCACGTTGGCGCAGTCCTCCTCCACGCCGAAGCGCCGCAGCGGAATCCGCCGCATCTCCTTCTCGGTGTGCATGCCGCGCCCTTCCGACTGCTTGCGGATGCGGGCGGTCAGCATGCCGCCCGGCGACAGGCAGTTGACGCGGATGCCGTCGGGCCCGAGTTCGGCCGCGAGGTAGCGCGTGTACTGCAGCACCGCACCCTTGGCCACCGCATAGGGCACCAGCCGCGTCGCGCTCTTCGACGCATCGAGCGCGGCCATGGTCGCGATGTTGACGATCACGCCCGAACCTTGCGCGCGCATCGCCGGTGCGGCCTCCTGGCAGCAGTACAGCGCCGACATGTAGTTGACGCCGAACATCAGCGCGCTGTCTTCGTCAGGCACCTGCGAAGCGGTGCTGCGCTCCACCGGCGTGAAGGCACCGCCTGCGTTGTTGACCAGGATGTCGATGCGGCCGAACTCGGCCAGCGTGCGCTCGACCAGATCGCGCGCCGCGGCGCGCTGCGTCAGGTCGCCCTGCACGCCCAGGCTGCGGCGGCCCAGCGCACGGATCTCGTCGGACACCGTGGCGGCCGAGAGTTCCTCGTCGAAGGCGCGCGCCGAGTCGAGGTCGATGTCGGCGATCACCACGTCCGCGCCCAGCGACGCGAGGCGCAGCGCGTAGGCACGCCCCAGGCCGCGCGCCGCGCCGGTGACGATGGCAACTTGTCCTTGCAGCTTCATGCTTCAGACCGGGCCCATGGCGCAGCCGATCTCTTCCCTGGTCCCGTACAGCGCCTCGAAGTCCGCCATGCGCATCGAGGTGTTCATCACCTGGACCGGGTCGTACTTGTCGGTGATGGTGTCGCGCACCTGCGCCATGACCAGGCGCGTGATGAACTGATGGTCCCACTCGCGGTAGTAGCCGGGCACGCCTTCGGGCCGCACGGTTTCGAGGCCCCGCACGATGGCGGCGGGCTCGGTGGACTTTTCCTGCTCGATCGCGGCCAGCAGCATGCGCGTGCAGACCCAGCCCTGCGCGCAGCTCGCCGACGCGGGGTGCTTCGTCTCTTTCATCACGGCATCGTTCAGCGTCTTCTCCGCCGCACCGTTCGCCGGGTTGTTGAAGTGCCAGTACTTGCCCATCACACCCGAGATGCCGGTCTGGGACCACAGCTCCTCGTCGGCCACGGTGAGGCTGCCGAGCGGGATCTTGCCCCTGAGGCCGAACTCGTTGTATTGCTTCAGGAAAGCCGCGAGGTCGGTGCCCGAGATGCCGAGCATGACCACATCGGGCTTGGCCTGGCGGATCTTGAGGATGATCGAGCTGAAATCGGTGGTGCCGACCGCGGCGGCGTCCATGCCGAGGTCCTGCCCGCCGGCGGCGACCAGTTCGGCCTTCAGCATCTGGTAGGCCTCCTGCCCGTAGGCATAGGCGCCCACGAGGAAGTACCACTTCTTGCCGACCGGCAGCATCTGCTTCGCGAGCAGCTTGGCATACACCGGCGGCGGCGCGTTGTTGCGGAACACGTAGCGGTTGCAATTCTTGCCGGTGATCTCACGCGCGAGCGCCGCGCTGATGATGGTCGGCGTCTTGGCCTGCGCGGCGACCGACGCGATCGCGAGGCCGGCCGCGCTGTTGCTGCCGCCGATCACGGCGGCGACCTTGTCTTCCTGGATCAGCTTCTGCATGTTCTGCTGCGCGCCCAACGGGTTCGGCTCGTCGTAGGCGACCAGCTGGATCGGGCGCCCGAGCACCTTGTTGCCGGCCTGGTCGAGCGCGACCTTGATGCCCAGCGAAGTGGCCTCGCCCTGCAGCGCGAAAGGCCCCTGGCGCGGCAGCAGGCTGCCGATCTTCACCGGCGCGTTCGCTTGGGAGAACACCAGGCCCGGCGCGCCGAGCGCGGCCGCGCCGGCGGCGGCGATGCGCAGCACCTGGCGGCGGGGAAAGAGTGAGGAAGTGTCGCTGGCCATGTTCGTCTCCTGGGTGGGTAGGGATTCAAGAAAGGCTCGAAGCGATCTCCGCCGCCTCTTCGCGCTTCGGGTCGACCAGCCCGAGCAGGCGCGCCTGCAGCGGCGCATCGGCCGCGAGTTCGGCCGCGCTGCCTTCGTAGGCGACCCGGCCGTTGACCAGCACGACCGCGCGGTCGACGATGGCCAGCACCTGCTCGGCGTGATGCTCCACCAGCACCATCGCGACTCGGCCGCGCAGCTTCAGGATGGCAGCCATCACTTCGTTGACCACGGCGGGCGCCAGGCCCTCGAAGGGCTCGTCGAGCAGGATCAGGCGGCTCGGCGCGAGCAGCGCGCGTGCGATCGCCACCATCTGCCGCTCGCCGCCCGAGATGCTTTCGGCGCGCGACTTCTGGATCGTCTGGAGGCGCGGGAAGAGCGCGAAGACTTCATCGAGCGGCATGCCGCCCTTGCGCACCGCGATCAACAGGTTGTCGAGCACGGTGAGGTTGGGAAAAAGCCGCCGGCCCTCGGGCACCATCGAGATGCCGAGGCGATTGATCTCGAACGGCCGCAGGCGCTCGATGGCCTTGCCGTCCCACCGGACCGTGCCTTCGTCCGCGGGCAGCATGCCGTAGAGCGTGCGCAGCAGCGTCGTCTTGCCCACGCCGTTGCGCCCGAGCAGCGCGACCGCCTCGCCCTCGCCGACGCGCAGGTCCACGCCATCGAGGATGCGCCCGCCCCCATAGCCCGCCGCGAGGCCGCGCGCATCGAGCAGCGTGCGCGGCGACGGCCGCGCGCCGCCGCGCGTCGCGACCGCGTGCAGGCCTTCGGGTGCGGCGCCCAGGTAGGCGCGGATGACTTCGGGGTTGCTCGCCACCTCGGCCGGCTTGCCGTCCGCGATCAGGCGGCCCTGGTGCAGCACGGTGATGCGGTCGGACAGCGCCAGCACGCGGTCGATGTCGTGCTCGATCAGCACCACCGCATGCGTGCGCGCGAGGCCGCGGATCAGCGCGGCCACGCGCACGCGGTCGGACTCGCCCAATCCCGCCAGCGGCTCGTCGAGCAGCAGCAGTCGCGCCTGCGTCGCCAGCGTGATGCCGATTTCCAGCAGCCGGCGCTCGCCGTGCGACAGGTCGGTGCACAGCTCGCCGGCCTTGGCCGCCAGGCCGACGGCTTCGAGGATCGACCAGGTGCGCGCGTTCGCGGCCGGCGATGCGTGCGCGTCGCGCCAGAACGCATGGGGATCGGGCTCGGTGGCCTGCACCGCGATGCGGACGTTCTCGAACGCCGTGAGGTGGGTGAAGACGCTCACGATCTGGAACGATCGCGCCAGGCCGAGGCGAATGCGCTTGTGCATCGGCAGGCGCGTGATGTCCTGCCCCAGGAAGCGCACCTCGCCGGCGTCGGGCGCGATCACGCCGCTCAGCATGTTGAAGAAGGTGGTCTTGCCGGCGCCGTTCGGGCCGATGAAGCTGTGCAGCGTGCCCGGGTGGACGTCGAAGTCGTAGCCCGAGGCGACGGTGAGCGAGCCGAACTTCTTGCTGAGCCCGCGCACCGTCAGCAGCGCCTGCCCTGCCTTCGCGCCGGCAGGCGCAGCGGCGCCGGGCGCATACGGCGTGATGTACGCCGGGCGCGGCGGGATGCCGCTGCGCACGAGCGTCCACCCCTTGCCGCCCCAGGTGCGCCGGATCAGGCCGTGGATGCCCTCGGGCGCGGCCAGCGTCACCAGGATAAGGATGGGCGCGAACACCAGCCACCAGTTGTTCAGCAGCGCGCTCAGCTGGTCTTCCAGCACGATAAAGAGGATGGCGCCCCACAGCGCGCCGATGAAGTGGTGCATGCCGCCCAGCACCGTCATGAGCAAGGCGTCGGCGGCATGCTCCCAGCTCAGCGGGTTGGCGTACACGCCGCGCATGAAGAGCGCGAGCATCCCGCCCGCCAGGCCCGTGATCGCGGCGGACAGCGTGAAGCCCGCCAGCTTCACGCGATAGACGTCGTAGCCCAGGCTGGCGGCGCGCTGCTCGTTGTCGCGGATCGCCTGGAACAGTCGCCCCAGCGGCGAATGCACGAGGCGCCACATGAGCCACAGCGTGCCCAGCACCAGCAGCACCACGAACACATGGAAGGCCAGCGCCGAATCGAGCACCGGGCGCGGCACGCGCTGCAGGCCGTTCTCGCCGCCGGTCAGGTCGGTCCACTTGTAGGCGATCTCGAAGCAGATCTGCGTGCAGGCCAGGCTCAGCAGCGAGAAGTACAGGCCCTTGCGCCGCAGGATGAGCGCGCCGACCGGCAGCGCCACCAGCGTCGTGAAGATCACAGAGAAAGCCAGCCCCGCGAACTCGTTGACATTGCCGAACCAGTGCAGGAGCGACAGCGCCGCCGCATAGCTCGCCAGCCCGAAGAACACCGAGCCGCCGAAAGGCACCAGCCCCAGGTACCCGACCAGCAGGCCGATGCCGGCGGCATAGAGCACGTAGATCGCGATCTGCGTCACGCGCCCGAGCGGCAGGTGCGTGACGAGCGTGAGCAGGCTCAGGAGCAGCAGCACGGCCGCGACCTGCGCGACGGGATGCTTCCAGAACGTCTTCATCAGAAGTGTTCCCAGTGTTCGCCGAACAATCCGCGCGGGCGCACCAGGAGGATGACGACCATGAGCAGGTACATGGCCACGCCCGCGGCCTGCGGGTAGAACTGCGTGGTCATTGCCGTGACCAGGCCCACCAGCAGGCCGGCCACGACGGCGCCACCGTAGGAGCCCAGGCCGCCGATGGTGACGATCACGAAGGCCGGCATGATCGCCTGCGCCGACATGCCCGGCGTCACCGACCACAGCGGCGCGGCCAGCACGCCGCCCGCGCCCGCCAGCATGCAGCCGACGCCGAACGCGCCGGTCAGCACCAGCGGCAGATTGATGCCCAGCATGCCCACCATCTGCGGATCGCGGCTGCCCGCGCGCAGGATGCGGCCGTAGGGCGTGAACGAGAGAAAGGCCCAGAGCGCGATGAGGATCGCGACCGTGATGCCGAGCACCGCGACGCGGTAAGTCGTCGTCAGGACGGGCCCGTACTCGATGAAGCCCGACAGCATGGCCGGCGGCGTGAGCGGCTGCGCGCTCGACCCCCAGATCGTGCGGATCAGGGCCTCGATGAACAGCGACAGTGCGAAGGTCAGCACCAGCGTCATCAGCGGGTCCTTGCCGTAGAGCCTGCGCACCAGCACGCGCTCGACGACGATGCCCACGATGCCGACGCCGATGGGGGCCAGCACGACGGCCGCCCAGCCGAAGCGCTGCTGGAGCGTCAGCGCGAAGTAGGCGCCGAGCGCGAAGAACGCGCCGTGCGCCACATTCACGATGCCGAGCAGGCCAAACACGATCGACAGCCCGATCGAGATCAGGACGAACAGGAATCCCAGCACGAGACCGTTCACCGTCTGGGAGAGGATGGCGTCGAGCATTGTTCTAATCTATCATTGGTTCAACCATTATTCTCAAAATGGGCTGAATGATGGATGCGGATGAACCCTCACTACCATGGCGACCATGAAAGCATCAGGCCCATCCCCCTCCAGCTTCGGCATCGAGCCGATCAGCCCGCAGCGCATCTACCAGGAAGTTGCCAGCCAGCTCCGGCGCAACATCTCCGAAGGCAAGCTGAAGCCCGGCGACAAGCTGCCGCCCGAGCGCAACCTGGCGCAGATGTTCGGCGTCAGCCGCAACACCATGCGCGAGGCCCTGCGCGCGCTGGAGTTGAGCGGCCTGCTCGAGCTGAAGCTCGGCTCGGCCGGCGGCGCCTTCGTGCTGCCCGGCAGTTCCAACGCCGTCGTCAACGGGATGCGCGACCTGTATTTCCTCGGCGCCATCACGCCGGACCATCTGACCGAGGCACGCATCTCGGTCAGCTCGGCCGTGATCCGCAGGGCCTGCGAGCGCATGACCGACGAGGACCTGGAGGCGCTCGAAAGGAACGTCGCATCGGCGGCCCAGATGGACAAGGCCGGCAACTTCGAGGAACGCACCAAGTACCACCAGGCGTTCCATGTGCTGCTGGCCAAGGCCACGCACAACCCGATCCTGCTCGCCACCACCGAGGGCATCATGGAGATCACGCGCCAGTTCGTGAAAGCCATCGGCCCCACCGAAGACCAGACCTACACCCTGCCTTCGCGCAGGCGCATGCTGGCGCACCTGCGCCAGCGCGACGCCGAGAAGGCCGTCAAGGAGATGACCTCCGCGCTCACCAAGCTGCATCAGGGCTACATGGTCAAGGCACGCGGGTTGCCGCCCGGCGTTCCGGCGTCGGTGGCTAGCGCGCCAGCACCAGCCCGGCCGCCTCGCGGTCCCAAGCCTTCGACAGGTCGCGCTCGAGCTCGCTCCGGAGCCTGAACTTCTCGACCTTCTGGTTCACGGTCGTCGGCAGCTCGTCGCGGAACTGGATGTAGCGCGGCACCATGAAGTAGGCCATGTTGCGCTGGCAGTGCGCCACCAGATCGGTCTCGCTGACGCTGCTGCCGGGCCGGCGAACGACGACTGCGCCGACTTCCTCGTCATGGGTCGGCGTCGCCACCGGGAACACAGCCGCGTTGGCGACCTCGGAATGGGTCGCGATGATCTGCTCGACCTCGAAGGCCGAGATGTTCTCGCCGCGGCGGCGGATGCAGTCCTTCTTGCGGTCCACGAACCAGAGATAGCCGTCGGCATCGACCATGCCGCGGTCGCCCGTGTGGAACCACTGGTTCCGGTTGGCGGCCAGCGTGGCCTCCGGCATCTTGTAGTAGCCCGTGGTCGCGCGCCACGGATCGTCGCTCTGCAGCACCATCTCGCCCACCTCGCCGGCCGGCACTTCGAAATCGTCCTCGTCCACGATTTTCACGCGGAAGCCGCGGCGCGGCTTGCCGATGGAGCCGAGTTTCCCGGACGGCTCGTTCGCGGTGAACGAGGTCACCATGCCGAAGTCGGACAGGCCGTAGTTGTTCATGGCCTTGAGCCCGAAGCGCTGCTCGAACTCGGCCGCGTACTTCGGCGTCGGCGCCATGCTCACGAGGCGCAGGTCGTTGTCGGCGTCGTCCGGCGCGGGTGGACTGCTCCAGAGAAAGCTGGACATCGCGCCCAGGAAATTGGTGATGGTGGCGCGCGACTGGCGGATCTCGCCCCAGAACTTCGACACCGAGAAACGGCGTGACAGCACCACCGACGCCCCGCAGACCAGCGCCGCGCCCGTGGCCGCGAGCAGCGCGTTGTTGTGGAACAGCGGCAGGCAGACGTAGAACACATCCGACGTGCGATAGCCCTGCGCTTCGGCCGCGCTGGTGCCGTAGGTCAGCGCGGCTGCGTGCGACAGCATGCTGCCCTTCGACGGTCCGGTGGTGCCGGAGGTGTAGGCCAGCATCAGCAGGTCGGAGCACTTGACCTCTGCACCGCGCGGCGCATCGCTGGCGGTCGCGACTCGCGTCTCGAAGTCGGCCACTTCATAAGCCGATGAAGCCGGCAACGCGGCCGGCGCGCCTTCGCCGGTGCGAACCACCAGCACGCGCTTCACCAGCGGCAGCTGCGGCAGCACCTCGGCCAGGCGCTCCGCCAGTGCGTCGTCGACCACGACCGATTCGCAGTCCGACTGCGTGAGGTAGTAGCGCAGCAGCTCGCCGCGCGCGGCGGTGTTGACGGGCACCGACACGGCGCCCAGCTTGCCGACGCCGAAGAACACCGCCAGGTGCTCGGCCGAGTTGCCCATCAGCACGCCGGTGTGGCCGCCCCTGGCCACGCCCAGGTCGGCGAGCGCATGGGCCACGCGGTTCGACCAGAGGTCCATCTCGCGGAAGCTGAAGCGCCGGCCGGTGGCGGTTTCGGTGAGGAAGACCTTGTCGGGAGCGGCTTGCGCCTGCCGCTGCAGGACTTTGGGAAATGTGAGGTCGCGCAACGCGTAGGTGTCCGCGCTCACGGCGCCGAGGTTCGAGGTCACGGGGAAGGCCTTAGTCGGAGCTGATGTTGTTGCGCTGGATGATCGCGCGCCAACGCTGGTTGTGTCGCGCGAGCAGCGCTTGGAACTCGGCCGGCGTGCTGCTGGTGGCTTGGATGCCGGCCTTTTCCATCGTCTCGCGGTAGCCCGGATCGGCGATGGCCTGCTTCATCGCGGCGGCCAGCTTGGCGACGATCGGCGCCGGCGTGCCGGCCGGCGCCACCAGGCCGAAGAAGATCTCGAAAGTGAGGTCGGGCACGCCGGCTTCGGCGACGGTCGGCAGGTTGGGCACCGCCGCGTCGCGCTTCGGCGTGGTCACCGCCAGCCCCTTCAGGCGGCCGGACTTGACGAGCGCCGAGGCCGAGGAGGTCGAGCCCATCATCATGTCGACCTGGCCCGCCATGATGGCGTTGAAGCCGTCGATCTCGCCCTTGAAGGGCACGTGCAGCATGTCGATGCCGGCGGAGCTCTTGAACAGCTCGCCCATCAGATGCGGCGCGCTGCCCGTCCCCGAGGAGGCGAAAGTCAGCTTGCCCGGCTGCGACTTTGCCTGCGCGATCAGCTCGGCCACGCTGGCGACCGGCAGGTCCGGCCGCGTGACCATGATCCACGAGGAGATGGCCGCCAGGCTGATCGGCGCGAAGGCCTTGGCGGGATCGTAGGGCGGGCTCTTGCTGAGGTGCGGCGCCACGGACATCGGGCTGTTGCCGCCCCATCCGAGCGTGTAGCCGTCGGGCGCGGCGCGCGCCACCGCGCCCATGCCGATCATGCCGCTGGCACCGGCCCGGTTGTCGACCACGAAGGGCTGGCCGAGCTGCGCGCTCAGCAGTTGCGCGACCAGGCGCGCCGACAGGTCGGTGGCGCCGCCGGCCGTGAACGGAACGACGATGGTGACGGGCCTGCGGGGATAGTCGGTGTCCTGCGCGAACGCGCGGCCCGTGGCGAGGAGCGCCAGCGCGCCCAATGCCAGCGCGGCGGCGGCGCTACGGCCGAAACGAAAGGTCATGGTGGCTTGTCTCCATTCAACTCGCAGGCATGGTACGCTAATTGGTCCATCCATTCAATGTTTAAGTCTTTGCCGTGACTCAGACCGACGACAGCGCGGCGCGCGGCTTCCAGCCTGCGGATGCACCCGGCGCCCTGCAGGGATTGAAGGTGCTCGAGATCTCCGGCGAGATCGCCGACTACTGCGGCCTCCTGCTGGCCGGCTTGGGCGCGGACGTGGTGAAGATCGAGCCGCCGCAAGGCAGCCCGTCGCGGCGCATCGGGCCGTTCGCCGACGACCTGCCCGATCCCGAGCGATCGCTCTTCTTCTGGAACTACAACCGCGACAAGCGCTCCGTGGTGCTGGATCTCGAAGGCGTGGAAGGCCGGGCCGCGCTGATGCGCATGCTCGAAGGCACCGACGTGCTTCTGTGCGCGCATCTGGACGAACTCGCCCGCCTCACCGGCATGGACATCGCCGCGCTCGGCGAGCGCTTTCCGGCCTTGATCACCGCGCGCATCACGCCCTTCGGCGACAGCGGCCCCTGGAAGGATCTCAAGGGCAGCGACATCGTCCACCTGGCGTTGGGCGGCGTGATGATGAATTGCGGCTACGACCCCGATCCGGCGGGGCATTACGACGTTGCGCCGATCGCGCCGCAGGCTTTTCATGCCAGCCACATCGCCTGCGAGCAGGCGATGGTCGGCATCCTGGCCGCGCTGGTCTCGCGCGATGCGACGGGCCGCGGGCAGGACGTGTCGTGCGCCGTGCACACGGCCGTCTCGACGTCCACCGAGATGGACCTCATGAACTGGGTCATGCGCGCAGCCGCGCAGCACCGGCAGACCTGCCGCCATTCCGCGGAGCTGCCCAACCGCGCGAGCCCGCTCGCCCAGACCAAGGACGGACGCTGGAACCTCGGCTGGATGGTGACGGCCGGCGACGAAGCCAATCTCGTGCGCTTCCTGAACGAGCACGGCATGGCCTATGACCTGCAGCCGCCCGACGGCCGGCGCGACCCGAAGACGCGCGACGTGCCGGGCGCGACGCCCTTCGACGAGCACAAGGCGCATGTCTTCGAAGTGGTGCAGCGCTTCGTGCGCTGCTTTCTCTATCGTGACCTGCCCTGGCATGCCGCGCAGGAACACGGGCTCATGTGGGCGCCGCTGCGCAAGCCGCACGAGAACCTCGACGACCCGCACTGGCATGCGCGCGGAAGCTACGCCTGGATCGAGCATCCCGAACTCGGACGCGCCCTGCCCTACCCCAACGGCAAATGGATGAGCACCGCCACGCGCTGGCAGGCACGGCGGCGCGCACCCTTGCTGGGCGAACACACCGAAGAAGTGTTGAACGAAGTGCGCGCCAAGGCGCAGGTGCAGGTACGCCGTCCTGCCCCCGGCGAGCCGAGCCTCTCGGCGCGCGGCCGACCCTTTGCGCTGCAGGGCGTGCGCATCCTCGACTTCTCGTGGTTCCTCGCATCAGCCGGCGGCACGCGCATGGTCACGGCCCTGGGCGCCGAGTGCCTGAAGGTCGAGTGGAAAGCGAACGCCGACAACCGCATGGGCGCGAACGCGCCCGCCGGCGGACGCGAGGCCCGGCGCGCGGCCACGGCGGCGCTGCCCGGCGTGAACCTGCCCGAGATGGGCGGCCACTTCAACCACAAGAACGCGGGCAAGCGCGGCCTCTCGCTGAACATCCGCGACCCGCGCGGGCTCGAGATCGCACGCCAGCTCGTCGGCATCAGCGACGTGGTCGCGGAGGGCTTCTCGCCGGGCGTGATGGAGCGCTGGGGTCTCGGCTACGCAGCGATGAAGTCCATCAAACCCGACATCGTCTACGTGCAGCAGTCGGGCATGGGCGCGAACGGCACCTATGGGCGCATGCGCACGGTGGGGCCGATCGCCGCGGCATTCACCGGCATCTCCGAGATGTCGGGACTGCCCGAGCCGGCGTCGCCTGCGGGCTGGGGCTATTCGTACCTCGACTGGATCGGCGCCTACAGCTTTGCACAGGCCATCCTCGCCGGCCTGCTGCACCGCAACCGCACCGGCGAGGGCCAGTGGATCGACGCCTCGCAATGCGAGAGCGGCCTCATGGTCTGCGGCGTCAACGGGCTCGAATGGGCCTTGAAGCGCCGCGAATGGAAACGCACCGGCAACCGCTCGCCCTATGTGCCGGCGGCGCCGCATGGTGCCTACCGCTGCCTCGGCGACGACCGGTGGATCGCGATCGCGTGCTTCACCGAGCAGGACTGGCAGGCCTTCGTGCGGACCAGCGGGCAGGCGGCGCTGGCGCTCGATGCGCGCTTCGCCACGCTCGCGTCGCGCCTGGACCACCAGGACGAACTCGACGCCTGCGTGCAGCAATGGATCTCGACGCAGGACGCCTACGCCTGCATGGCCGCGCTGCAGGCGGCCGGCGTTTCGGCGGGCGTGTGCCAGACCACCGAAGACCGCTGCGACCACGATCCGCAACTGGCACACGAAGAGTGGATGACCGAGGTGACGGCGCCGTGCATCGGCACCTGGCCCGTCGCGGAAATGCCGTTCAAGCTGTCGCAGACGCCATCGCACATGGGCGGCCTGACGGTGCGCGGCGCACCGCTCTACGGCGAGGACAACGAATACATCCTGGGCGAGCTGCTCGGCTATTCGACGGCGGCGATCCGCGCGTTCGCAAGGGACGATGTCGTCTGATCACGGCCTCGGCTTCCCCGAGGGGTTGGTCCTACATGAAACATCTCGACGTTCTCACGCCCGCCGGGACCGCACCGCATGAATCTGCAGCACGGAAGCACGTGAAACAGAATCCCCCAGGAGCGCATTGCATGGAAACACAGGAGTTGCACCGCGGACGCTTGATCGATCACATCCAGCTCGTCGTGAGGGATCTCGCCGCGAGCCAGGCTTTCTACAAGGCGGTCTTCGAGGTGCTGAAGATCCCGATGGGTGGCACGGGCGAGGGCTATTTCTGGGCCGATGAGCTTTTCGTGTCGACCGCCGACAGCAAGGCTGCCCAGGGCCGGCTGACCGGGCGCAACCACCTGGCATTCCAGGCCCAGGACAAGGCGATGGTCGATGCGTTCTACAGGGCCGCACTCGCGCATGACGGCACGGACAACGGAGCACCCGGCGAGCGGCCCTATCACCCCGGCTACTACGCCTGCTTCGTGCTCGACCCGGACGGCAACAACATCGAGGCGGTGTTCCACGGCGAGGCCCGGCGCAGCGCGACTTCGGTCAAGATCACGTTCTAGGAAGCCCGACTCTTCAGGAGACATGAATGACCAGCAAGAACACGATCTTTCTGTGGTACGAAGGCGCCGCCCTTGACGCCGCAAACTTCTATGCCGAAACATTCCCCGACAGCGCTGTCGGCGCCGTCCACCACGCACCGGGCGACTATCCCGAAGGCAAGCAGGGCAATGTCCTGATGGTCGAGTTCACCGTCGCCGGCATCCCCTGCGTCGGGCTGAACGGCGGCCCGCAGTTCAAGCACAGCGAGGCCTTCTCTTTTCAGATCGCGACCGACGACCAGGCCGAAACCGACCGCTTGTGGAACGCCATCGTCGGCAACGGGGGCCAGGAAAGCGCGTGCGGCTGGTGCAAGGACCGGTGGGGGTTGTCATGGCAGATCACCCCGCGCGCCCTCACCGCGGCGGTCACCGACCCCGATCGCGCGGCGGCCAAGCGCGCGTTCGACGCGATGATGACCATGAAAAAGATCGACATCGCCGCGATCGAGGCGGCACGGCTGGGCTGAAACCCGTCCTCGAAGTGGTGTGAAGCGCGCTTGCGCGCATCGTCATCGAACACCGGCGTCGGGGTGTGCCGCCGTGATGCGCAGACAGTCCATCAGCTGTTCGGTGGCAGGGGTGCGGTGACGCGCCTTGAGGGTGATCATTCCTACCGGCGGCAGCTCGATCGGCACCTTGAGCTTCAGAACCTTGACGAGCCCCTCCGTCTCGAAATGTCGGGCCACGCCGCGTGCAAGGAACCCCACCGCAGGGCGTTCGCGGACAAAGGTCAGCGTCGCAAGGAACGAGGCCGTCTCGACGATGTCGGCAGGTGGCGCGAGGCCATGCTTGTAGAACATCTGCTCGAGCTTGATCCGCGACGATGCCCATGGCGGCGGCACGACCCAGGGCACACCGGCCAGTTTTTTCCAGTCGACTCTCGGGTCGCGCGCCAGTGCGTGGTCCGGGCGTACGACGATGCACATCGGCTCGGCATACAGCGCCTCGGTGTCCAGATCGGGCGACGCGTAGCCAGGCTCCAGCCGGCCGACGAAGAGATCGAGTTCACCGACGCGCAGCCTCGGAAGGAGCCGCGTCAGATCGCCCTCTTCCACCAGCACGGTGGTGCGCGCCGAACGCTGCTTGAGCAGCGCCACGGCACGCACGAGCAGTGAGGGTGTCGCCACCACCATCACGCCGACTCTGGTGCGGCGGGCCGCACCGCCTGCCACCGCGGCGATCTCGTCGCGCGTGCGGCCGTAGTCGGCGAGCACCGAGCGGGCGAAGCGAACGACAGCCTCACCATAGGCAGTGGGCTCGGTGCCGCGCGTGGATCGCACGAACAGGTCGAGGTCGAACATGCGCTCGATCTCGACCAGCGTCTTGGACACCGCCGGCTGGCTCACCGAGAGGAACTCGGCAGCGCGCCCGAGGTGCCGGAATTCGTCCAGCGCCACCAGAAGCTGCAGGTGCCGAAGCTTCAAGTTGGATCGCAGCACCCGGTCGATATCGGCCATGTCGGCTCCATAACCCAAACGGAATGAAGAGAGTCCGTTTTCTGATTGGATTGTAATGATGCAAGGAGGAACAATCCGGTCTCCACGACGAATATCAGGAGACAAACCGATGCGATCCAATCGCCGCCAGTTCATGCTCGGCAGCCTCGCCGCTGCCATGCTCCCCTTGTCCACGACACGCGCATTCGCTGCCGGCTACCCGGATCGTCCGCTGACATTCATCTGCCCTTGGCCAGCGGGCGGCACCGCGGACGTCACGATGCGCGCCCTGTGCACGGCGGCAGCCAAGGAGCTCGGCCAATCGGTCGTGGTGGACAACAAGGCCGGCGCCTCCGGCATGATCGGCCTGAAGGCGCTGGCCTCGGCCAAGCCCGATGGCTACACCATCGGGCAGATCCCGATTTCGGTGACGCGCTTCTCGCAACTGGGCACCGTGCAGATCGATCCGATGAAGGACCTGACGTACATCGCGCGCGTCTCAGGCCAGACCTTCGGCATCGCCGTGCGTGCCGAGGCACCCTGGAAGACGCTCAAGGACCTGGTGGCCGACGCGAAGGCCAATCCCGACAAGATCACCTACGGTACGGCCGGACTCGGCGGGGCCACGCACGTCGGCATGGAGGAGTTCGCCATCGCGGCGGGCGCCAAGTTCAATGCGATTCCCTACAAGGGCGGGGCCGAAGCCCTGCAAGGCCTGATGGGCGGCCACGTCGACGTCCTTGCCGATTCGAGTTCATGGGCGCCGCACGTGAAGGCCGGCAAGCTGCGCCTGTTGGCGACCTGGGGCGAGCAACGCACCGTCGAGTTCAAGGACGTACCGACGCTGAAGGAATCGGGCTACAACGTGGTGGTGGATGCGCCCAACGGCATCGGCGCTCCGAAGGGCCTGCCGGCCGACGTACTGGCCAGGCTGCGCGCCGCATTCAAGGTCGCGGCAGCGAGTCCGGAGTTCGCCGCGGCCTGCGCCAGGATCGATGCGCCCTTGCTGTACCTCGATGCGCCGGAGTACGAGAAGTACGTGGCCGCGAGCTACGAGAAGGAGAAGACGCTGATCCAGCGGCTCAAGCTCAAGGAACTGATGAGCAAGAACTGAACGCCTCGCCGAACCGGAGCCCCGCATGACTGCCGCCCTCGCCCCTGCGACTCCGAATGTCGCTTCTGCTTCTCCACTGATCCGCCTGCACGCCAACGACAACGTGCTGATCGCGCGCTCGCCGCTTGGCCTCGGACAGGAGCTGCCCGAGTTCGGGCTGCGCATGCGCGCGCAGGTGCCGGCCGGCCACAAGATCGCCGCATGCCGCATCGCGGCCGGCGAGCCGGTCAAGAAGTACGACACGGTGATCGGCGCGGCCATGCGCGACATCGAACCGGGCGAGCATGTGCACACGCACAATCTGGAGCTGATCGACTTCGATCGCGACCCCGGCTTCTGCGAGGACGTGCGGCCCATCGACTATGTTCCGGAAGCCGAGCGCGCCACCTTCATGGGCATCGTGCGCCCCGACGGGCGCGTCGCGACGCGCAACTTCATCGGCCTGATCTCGTCGGTGAACTGCTCGGCCACCGCCATTCACCACATCGCGGCGCATTTCACGCCCGAGCGGCTTGCGTCCTTTCCGAACATCGACGGCGTGGTGGCGTTCGCGCAGACCAGCGGCTGCGGCATGTCCTCCCCCAGCGAGCACTTCGACGTGCTGCGCCGGACGATCGCCGGCTACGCGCGTCATCCCAATCTGGCCGGCGTGCTGATCGTCGGGCTGGGCTGCGAGCGCAACCAGGTGGCCGACCTTGTCGCCTCGCAGGGACTCACGCTGGGCAGCCACGTCAAGACCTTCGTGATGCAGGACACGGGCGGCACGCGCGCCACGATCGCCGCGGGCATCGCGGCCATCGAAGCCATGCTGCCGGCGGCCAACGACATCAGGCGCCAGCCGGTGAGTGCCGCGCACCTGAAGATCGGACTCGAATGCGGCGGCTCGGACGGCTTTTCCGGCATCACCGCCAACCCCGCACTCGGTGCGGCGATGGACATCCTGGTGCGCCACGGCGGCACTGCGATCCTGTCGGAAACGCCCGAGATCCATGGCGTCGAATTCATGCTCACCCGCCGTGCCGTCAGTCCGGAGGTCGGCCAGAAACTGCTCGACCGGCTTGCCTGGTGGGAAGAGTACACGCGCGGCCACAACGGACAGTTCAATGGCGTCGTGGGCCCCGGCAACCAGGCAGGCGGCCTGGCCAACATCTTCGAGAAATCGCTAGGCTCGGCGATGAAGGGCGGCACCACGCCGCTGCAGGCCGTCTATGAATACGCCGAGCCCATCGACAAGGCCGGCTTCGTGTTCATGGATTCTCCCGGCTATGACCCGGTGGCCTCGACCGGCCAGATCGCCAGCGGCGCCAACCTGATCTGCTTCACGACCGGGCGCGGCTCGATGTTCGGCAGCAAGCCGGCACCGACGATCAAGCTCGCGAGCAACACGCCGATGTTCACGCGGCTGGAAGAAGACATGGACATCAACTGCGGCGCGGTGCTCGACGGCGAGGTCGACATCCAGCAGATGGGCCAGCGCATCTTCGAGCAGATCCTTCGCGCCGCATCCGGAAACAAGACCAAGAGCGAACAGCTGGGACTGGGCGACCACGAGTTCGTGCCCTGGCACATGGGCATCGTCAGCTGACGCTGGCGGCGGACCCCTTCACAAGATCGATGAGACACACACCATGCCCCTGACCCTTCAACGCACCGAACTGCTGCGCAGTGCCAACTACATCGCAGGCCAGTGGCGCGAAGCCGCGGGCGGCAGCTTCGACGTCACGGACCCGGCGACCGGCGCGCTGATCGCGCAGGTGCCGGACTCCGGCGCGGCCGAGGCGCGCGCTGCGGCGGATGCCGCGCACCTGGCTTTCGCCTCGTGGCGCAAGGTCCCCGCCAAGCAACGCGCGCAGATCATCAAGCGCTGGAACGATCTCGTGATGGCGCACCAGGACGACCTGGGCACGCTCATCTCGCTGGAGCAGGGCAAGCCGCTCGCCGAAGGCAAGGGCGAAGTCGCCTACGCAGCAAGCTACATCGAATGGTTCGCCGAGGAAGCCACGCGCATCAACGGCGAGATCATCCCGGCGCCCGTTCCGGGCCGGCGCATGTTCGCGCTCAGGGAGCCGGTGGGCGTGGTCGCAGCCATCACGCCATGGAACTTCCCGGCCGCGATGATCGCGCGCAAGATCGCGCCCGCCCTGGCCGCAGGTTGCACCGTGGTCTGCAAACCGGCCGAGGACACGCCACTCACCTCACTTGCCCTGGTGCGGCTGGCCGAAGAGGCAGGTGTGCCGCCGGGGGTGCTCAACATCGTCACGGCCTCGCGCGAGAAGGCGCCCGAGGTGGTCGACGCGTGGCTCGACGATGCGCGCGTGCGCAAGATCACCTTCACCGGCTCGACGCCGGTGGGCAAGCACCTGGCGCGGCGCTCGGCCGACACGCTCAAGAAGCTCTCGCTCGAACTCGGCGGCAACGCGCCCTTCATCGTGTTCGAGGATGCGGATCTCGATGCCGCTGTCGAGGGCCTGATGGCCGCCAAGTTCCGCAACGGCGGCCAGACCTGCGTCTGCCCCAACCGGGTGTTCGTGCAGCGCAAGGTGCACGATGCCTTCGCCGACAAGCTGGCCGCGCGCGTGGGCGCGCTCAAGGTCGGGCCGGCGAGCGATGCGGCATCGCAGATCGGCCCGATGATCAATGCCCGCGCGGTCGAGAAGATCGAGCGCCACGTGCAGGATGCGGTGGCACGCGGGGCGAAGGTGCTGGTCGGCGGCAAACGTCTGCCGCAACTCGGCGCCCGGTATTTCGCGCCCGCCGTGCTGGTGGACACAAACGCCACCATGGCCTGCGCCCGCGAAGAGACCTTCGGGCCGGTGGCAGCGCTGACCCGCTTCGAGACCGAGGACGAGGTGATTGCCGCGGCCAACGACACGCCTTTCGGGCTGGCCGCCTACTTCTATTCCAATGACGTGCGGCGCATCTGGCGCGTCGCGGACGCGCTGGAGTCGGGCATCGTCGGTATCAACGAGGGCGCGCTGGCGGCGGAGGCCGCTCCTTTCGGCGGCGTCAAGGAATCGGGCTATGGCCGCGAAGGCTCGGTGCATGGGCTGGACGACTACCTGCACACCAAGTACGTGTGCCAAGGCCAACTCGACTGAGCGGAGCACGAGGCGATGAACAATTCATTCAAGCAGGCGCTGGCCGCCAGGCAGGCTCTGGTCGGCCTGTGGCTTTCACTGGCACAGCCCTACGCTGCCGAGGCCTGTGCCACGGCCGGATTTCAGTGGCTGCTGATCGACGGCGAGCACGCGCCCAACGACGTGCGCAGCACGCTGGCGCAACTGCAAGCGGTGGCGGCGTACCCGGCGCAGCCGGTGGTGCGCGCCGTGACCGGCGACACGGCGCTCATCAAGCAGCTGCTCGACATCGGCGCGCAGAACCTGCTCGTTCCAATGGTCGACACGCCGGAGCAGGCGCGTGCCCTGGTGGCCGCCACGCGCTATCCGCCCGAGGGCATACGCGGCGTCGGCGCAGCCGTGGCGCGCGCGTCGCGCTGGGGCGCCCGCCGCGACTACCTGGGCGCCGCCAACGACGAGGTCTGCCTGCTGGTGCAGGCAGAGACCCGGACGGCGCTGGCCAATCTGCAAGCCATCTGTGCGGTTGATGGTGTCGACGGCGTCTTCATCGGCCCGGCCGACCTGGCCGCCTCGATGGGCCATCGCGGCGCGCCCGGCCATCCGGAGGTGCAGGCTGCGATCGACCAGGCCATCCGCACCATCGTTGCCAGTGGCAAGGCCGCCGGCACCCTCACTGCCGACCCCAAGCTGGCGCACCACTACCTGGAACTGGGCGCGACTTTCGTCGCCGTCGGCATCGACGTGACGCTGATGGTCCAGGGCGCGCGCCGCCTGGCAAGCGACTTCGGCCTGGGCACCGAGAGCGCGATGAGCGCAGCCGGCGCCGCGGCCTACTGAACTTCAACCAGAGCAAACACCATGAGCACGAGCCACAGAAAGACATTGAAGATTGCCAGCATCCCCGGCGACGGAATCGGCAAGGAGGTGATGCCCGAGGGCCATCGCGTGCTGGAGAAGGCCGCGAGCCGCTTCGGTTTCGACCTGCAATTCACGAACATCGAATGGGCGAGCTGCGACTACTACCGGCAGCATGGCGACATGATGCCCGCGGACTGGAAGGCGCAGCTCCAGGATCAGGACGCCATCTATTTCGGCGCGGTCGGCTGGCCTGACACGGTCCCGGATCATGTGTCGCTGTGGGGTTCGCTGCTGAAGTTTCGCCGCGAGTTCGACCAGTACATCAATCTGCGCCCCGCGCGCCTGTTCGAAGGTGTGCCGTGTCCCCTGGCCGGGCGCAAGGCCGGCGACATCGACTTCTACGTCGTGCGGGAGAACACCGAGGGCGAGTACACCAACCTCGGCGGAATCATGTACGAGGGCACCGAACGGGAGATCGTGGTGCAGGAGACGGTGATGAGCCGATTCGGCACCGACCGCGTGCTCAAGTACGCCTACGAACTCGCGCAGTCACGCCCTCGCAAGCACCTGACAGTGGCGACGAAGAGCAACGGGATCGCCATCAGCATGCCTTGGTGGGACGGCCGCGCCGACGCAATGGGCCAGGGCTACCCGGAAGTGAAGGTGGACAAGCAGCACATCGACATCCTCACGGCGCGTTTCGTGCTGCAGCCGCAGCGCTTCGACGTGGTGGTGGCGACCAACCTGTTCGGGGACATCCTGTCCGACCTGGGACCGGCTTGCACCGGCACGATCGGTCTGGCGCCGTCGGCCAACCTGAACCCGGAGCGCAAGTTCCCGTCGCTGTTCGAGCCTGTACACGGTTCGGCGCCCGACATCTACGGCAAGGGGATCGCCAACCCGATCGCGATGATCTGGTCGGGCGCGCTGATGCTGGATTTCCTGGGCGAACGCGCCGCGCACGACGCGATCCTCGCAGCCGTCGAGCAGGTGCTCAAGGACGGGCCTCGCACCGGCGATCTGGGCGGCAAGGCAAGCACGCTGGAAATGGGGAAGGCAATCTCCGATCTCGTTTAGCGCGGGTGACGTCACTCGCCGAACTCATCGAACGCCTTCAGGGGCGTCCACGCGCGCATGCCCTGCCGGATCGAATGCAGCCGGAAGAACTCGTTCGGCGCGTGCACGTTCTCGTCGGGCAGGTCGAAGCCGAACATCAAGGTGTCGATGCCCAGGGTCTTCTTGAAAAGCGAAGTCACCGGCACGCTCGCGCCGAGCCGCACACGGAGATCGAGGGGAACACGCCCGGACCCCACAGCGTGTTGCAGCGGTGTGCGCGCTCGAACTCGCCGCTCGAGGTCTTAATCGGCGGCGGGGTGAAATCCATCATCGCGCGGTCGGCCGGACCGCTGAAACGCGGCCAGCGCGTCACGATGCATCGGCACCTGGCCCGCCGCGGAAATGCCGTTCAAGCTGTCGCAGACGCCATCGCACATGGGTGGCCTTCCGGTGCGCGGCGCGCCGCTCTATGGCGGGGACAACGAGTACATCCTGGGCGAGCTGCTGGGTTAATCGACGGCGGCGATCGGCGCGTTCGCAAGGATGATGTCATCTGAGCTGCTGCCGCAGTGCGGGTTCAGCCGGTCGATGAACCCTTTGACTAGATCGCAGCGGGAGGGGTCCGTCGAGCTCGGCCCTTGAATACATACTGCCGGTCGTCAGGAGACACCCGAACGGGTGACGCTCTGCTCATATTCGACAGTCCACAACTCTGAGGATGTGCGATCCAGAGGTCCGTCTCAAACTCCCTCTTGCGCCATCGAGAGATGCCGCAAAGGAGAGTGTCATGAGCTTCACCCAGAGCCAGAGCGTGTTTGCGTCGATCCACGAGAGCGCGCTCAACGATCTGTTGCGCGCGTTCTTCAATGCGCGACCGCGTTACCTGCGCTACGGCTCGCCCGCGTTCGTATCAGCTACGACCACTGTCGCCACGCAGATGCAGGCAATCCCTTTTCCTGGTCTCTCTGGAGGCATCGACTGGGCCATTGCGTTCAGCGTTCCAGTTGTGGACTTGTTCAAGCAGAGCGCGCCTCTACCACCGCAGCTGAACCTGCCGCCCGGCGCTTTCAGTCTGCGCACTCGAGTCGAGCTCTGCGTGAACTGCGTCCGGCGGCGCGACGACCTGAAGCCTGGTCATGGCAGAGACGACAACCCGCGTGACAACAAGCTCGACCAAGTGACCTGCACCGAGCTTGAGGTGTTTGCGATCGGTCACCTGGACAGTTGGAACGACGCCAGCGGAAATGGAGAGATCCGCTTGCGGATCGACGCGGTCGAGTTGGTAGACATCACACCGGACACCCTCGAATCGGTGTTGGAGTGCCTGATCCGAATGGTGCTCGACACAGCCGTTTCACAGGCAAGACTGCCTTTGCAGGCCTTGCGCGCCGGCGCATTCCAACTTGCTGTCACGCAAGGCCCGCTGATCGAGGATGACCACATTCTCGCCCGCGGCAACGTGTAGTCACGCAAAGGAGTTCCATCATGGCCGAGATCACTGCCGCCATCGACGAAGGCGGCGCCAACACCCTGTTCAACGCTGCGCTCTCGTTGGTGGCACTGCCCACACAAAGCGGGAGCGGCACACTGGGGCCATTCCTTGCCGGCTATACGGCTAACGCTCAGTTCGTCAGCGGATCGGTCGACCTCATCGCCCCAGGCACAGTCCGGATGGATCAGCTGCGCCTGAACTGGCAGCTAGGCCTGAGCTTCGGCATTGACCTGAACAGCTTTCTGCCCAATTTCTGCCTCCCGCAGGTGTGTGTGGACATCCCGTGCGTCGGCCGGGTATGCACACCGCGGATATGCATCAGTTGGCCAACGATCACGGTTCCGGTGACGCTCTCGGACTTTCTCGAGGCTACGACCGACTTTGGATTGGATGTCGCGCTCGTAGGTGGGCAATGGCGCGTGCGCGCCGTGGTGCAGAACATCTCGCAATTTCAGTTTGGTCTTACGACGGCGGCGATGCTCGCGCTCATTGGGGCGGCCATCACCCCGGTTCTGCTGCTGATACCGTTCATCGGCCCGTTCCTTGCCATCGCGGTGAACGCCATCCTCCTTGCAATCGGGGTAGCCGGATTGACGGGTTTCCTGGGCCCGATCCTGTCGCCATTTATCAGCGGCATGACGATCCCCGTCTATCAGCGACCGCAACTACTGCAGGTTCTGCCCGGCACTGGCCCCAACGACCCTGCAGTGTTCGTTACTTTGGACTCCGTGACGGCCGAAGTGACCAGTACGGACGAAGACGAACTCGTGCTCGGCATCGACATATCGGCTTGAGGAAAGAAGGGAACTGCCATGCAATCACTCGACACGCTCGACAGCCGCGCCTTGCGCGCTATCGACTGCTACGGCCAGAGATTCATGCGTGAGGGAAGTTTTGCCTACCACGTGCTTCCTGCCGGTGGTGCGGCCGTCAACCTCGAGAGACCCTTCAAGATCGACGTCGCCACGCGCAAGAGCGAAGGGCGCATGACGCAGCATCATGTTTCGCTGAGTTGGGATGGGCGACGATTTGAGCCGGACACGAAGACCGTATTGCAGATCGAAAGCGGCGACCTCATCAGCTGGAACTGCCCCGATCAGCAGGCGCCGGCTTTCGAAGTGGCCGGAGACAAGGGCTTCTTCGGCAGTGCGTCGCTCGTCAACGAGTGTGGCTACAGCCATGCCTTTGGACTGCCCGGCGCCTATCGATGGATCGACATGAACGGCTCCGGCCTCTCGGGCGTGGTACGCGTGACTGCGGCCCAATGTGCCAAAAGAGAAGACTTGGCACATTGGCGGGCGCAACTCGGCAAGGCTGCGCTCGTAATGATCCAGCAGGGCAAGGCAGAGCCCGCCGAAGTCGATGTGGTGGTGGGTCAGACCGTCTATTTCGCGGTGGTCGCGGGCCCGGGCATCACTATCACGGACGCGCGGCTGGTACACGACAGACCTGAAGACTGTGGCGGCGGAGGCAACAAAACAGCATGATCGCGCGCCGGCAGCGAATAGCCAGTCCCAGTTGCGAATTCAGCCGGTCACGAGCACCTTGACAGTCCGGAGTCCTGAAGAAGGCTGAAAAGCGCTCACCTGCATCGCAGACGACACCGCATGCAGCCAGGAAGACAATTCGGCCGTGATGGCAACCGAGGAGAATCAGAATGTCGGACGCACGAGCATCCCAATCGCCTCCGCCGGGCGTCGTCACGTTGCCGACCGCGGAAGCGAAAATATCGGCCGCCTCGTCGGCCGCGCTGCTGAGCAAGGTCCAGGATGCGCAATCCTTGCTGTTCTATGCCGCTGAGGCCGGCATCGAAGTTGACGACGGCATTCGGCGCGACGTGCTCAGCGCTGCGGCCGACATCGGGGCATATTCGTCGCCCGACGCGGCAGCGGCGCTGGTCGCTGGAATGACCCGGCTCACGCGCGCTTTGAATCCGGTCACGGCATTGAGCCTCGCGACGTGCCTCGACGGAGACGAGGTCGAGCTCACGGTCAAGGTGTACAGGCGGGTGGCCATCTTCCTGGCCCTGCTCATCATTCCAATCTCACTCGTCACGTTCGTCACGACGTCGATTTCGGAAGCCACTCTGAAGGACATCACCGACGCGAATGCGCTGGCCGTCAAGCTCACCGATGAGGAGAGCTCCCCGAAGACACAGTCCCAACAAGATGCCCAAGGCAAGTCCGATAGACTGCCGCGCGAGATCAACGTCATTCGCGACCTTCAGGCGCTGGCGGGCACGACGCGGGCGGTGGACGCCCGAGCCAGGCAACTGAACTGGTTCGTGGCGAACATCGTCGACGATCCGTTCGCGGCGGATCGCAAGAATCCGGAAGCTATGCGAGAGAAATTCGATCTGCGCGCGGGCCTTCCCAACCTCTCGGATGCGCTCAGGGATCGCATTTCGAACTTTCAGCTGGTGAGGCAGTTCGCTCAAAGCACCCGGGAATCGATATCGACCGCCTACGGCGCTATCGCCGTCGGCATCCTGCCGGTCTTGTATGCGCTGCTCGGAGCGGTCGCCTACCTGCTTCGTTCGTACCAGCAGCAATTGAAGGATCGCACCTTCACAGGCGCCGACAACCACGTTTCGCGCTTCGTGATCGCTGCCATCGGCGGCGGTGTTGTCGGCCTGTTCACGAACTTCACCTCGGGCAACGGTGCCGCGTCGATCTCGCCGCTAGCGATCGCATTCCTGGTGGGATACGCGACCGACGTCTTCTTCTCGTTCCTCGATTCGTTCGTGCAGACCTTCAATCGCGGCAGCGCCGCGTCCGGTGGCGGGTCGCCGAAGGGCAAGCCGTAGCAAACGGCCTGCCCGCGCTCAGCGACGCATCGGGCCGAGCTGCCGCAGGTCAAGGACCAGATGCGGATCTGCAATCCAGCGAATTGCACGTCGCTATTGAATGTCGACCGCGGTCTGACGTCGACTTTGCGGCGCGACCGGCGGCGCGCTAGGCAATGCCGAGCGCGCGCCGCTCCCGGAAGATGAAGTCGTCCTGGTCGCGCTGGCCCGAAGCCCAGCCGGGCACCGGCTTCGGCGCATCCGCAGCAACGGGCACGACCTGCTTCCAGTCCGCCACCAGCGTGCGCTCCAGGATCTTCCATTCGCCATTCCGGCGCGCGAAGCGGTCGACATAGCGCGAACAGGTCATGAGGTCCATCGCACCGTCGGGCGCCTTGCCGCCGGCGAGTTGCGCCAGCGCCTGCGCGGCTTCGGCCGGATAGCGCTGCGTGGTGCGCACATAGGTCTCGACCAGCGCGAGGTCCGCACCGGCGAACTCGATCAGCATGTTGCTCACCGCATGCATCGAGAAGGGAATGTCGCGATGGCGGTTCCTGATCCAGTCGATGAGGCCGTCCACGCCGCCGTCGAAGGCGCCGTGGTGGTCCGCCGCATCGGGATGGAACACGGTGCGCATCGCGTCGAAGTCGAGCCGGTCGACCGAGCGGCACCAGCGGTACATCGTGTCCTGGATCGCCATGCGGTCGGCGATGCGCGCCGGGCTGTAGTCGTCGTTGCTCATCGTCGTCTCCTCATTCGGGTGAAAGACCGGCCTCGCGCATCACGCGCATCCAGATCTGCTGGTCGTCGCGGATCAGCTCGCCGAAGGCGGCCGCGCTGCCGGGTTGCGGCGTCATGCCCAGGCCCTTGAGCTTTTCCTGCATGGCCGGCTCGGCCACGGCCTTGTTCACCGCCTCGTTGAGCCGCGCCACCACCTCCGGCGGCGTGCCTGCCGGCGCCGCCAGGCCGAACCACGCCTGCACGCCGAACCTGGGCAGCGACTCGGCGATGGCGGGCACGTTCGGGAGCAGCGGGCTGCGCTTCGGCGATGACACGCCCAGCATGCGCAGCTTGCCGCTGCCGACAAAGGCGTTGATGGCGTCCGACGGCGTGGTGATCACGACCTTGACGTCGCCCGCCAACACGGCGTTGGTGGCCTGCGACGAACCCTGGTAGGGCACGTAGACCATCTTCAGGCCGGCCATCTGGTTGAAGAGTTCGGTCGTGAGATGGCCCAGCGAGCCGCGGCCGGCGGACGCGTACTCGAGCTCGCCCGGACGCGCTTTCGCATACGCGATCAGCTCGGCGACGCTGGTGGCCGGGATCACCGGGTTGAGCAGGAACACCATCGGCGTCATCGCGACGTTGGCCACCGGCGCCAGGTCCTTGATGGCATCGTAGCCGGCGGTCTTCTGCATCAGCGAGCTGGTGACGGTGCTGTTGCCCACCTGCAGCAAGGTGTAGCCGTCGGGCGCCGCGTTCTTGACGTACTGCGTGCCCATGGTGCCGCTGGCGCCCAGGCGGTTGTCGATGACGATCGGCTGGCCGAGGATGCGCTGCAGCGGCTCCTGCAGGTTGCGGCACAGCACGTCGCCCGTGCCGCCGGCGGCGAAGGGCACGACGATGCGGATCGGCTTGTTGGGAAAGCCTTGCGCGCGAGCGATGCCGTAAGGCAGGCTCGCAAGCGCTGCGGCGCCCACGATGTGGCGGCGTGAAATCATCTCTGTCTCCTGCGGTTCAAGAAGGCTTGAAAACGGGGAAGGACGGTTCGCTGCCGCCGGCATCCCAATCGATCTCGACGGCCTGGCCGATGGCCAGGCTGTCATACGGCGCGACGATGCGCGCCAGCATGCGCGGACCTTCCTCGAGCCCGACCAGCGCGAGCGCATACGGCAGCTCGCCGGCGAGAGGCGGCGGCGCGACGCGGCTCAGGGTCAAGGCCAGGATCGTCCCGCGCCCGCTGGCTTCGCGCCATTGCACGCCGGCCTCGCTGTAGAGGCTCTGCGGGCGCGGATAGAACTGCGCGCGGCCGCTGCCCGCGTCGAACTGGAGCATCAGCCTGCGTTCCTTCAGGCCCTGCCAGAAGGGCGCGCCCAGGTCGGTCTGCTGCGACATCGGATGGCTCATCGGCCGCGCTCCAGCAGCATGACGCTGCTCGTTCCCCAGTTGCGCGCGTAGGGCAGCACGCCGATGCCGCTGAGCATCGCGTTGGCGTGCCGCCGCACCTGGCGTGGCCCGGCCTCGCCGAACATCTGGCGAATGCACTCGATCAGGTTCACGCCGCCGCCGGCGAGGCCTGGCTGGCCGGCCGAGATCTGCCCGCCGCCGGTGTTGATCGGCAGCTCGCCCGCAAAGCCCATGTCGTGCGCCTTCACGAACGCACCGCCCTCGCCCGGCCCGCAGAAGCCGGTCTGTTCGAGCTGCAGGATCAATGCGATCAGGAAGTCGTCGTACCAGTGCAGCATCTGCACCTCCGACGGCTTCATGCCCGCGGCCTCGAAGGCGCGCGGGCCGACGTCGGTGAAGCCGCTCTGCAGGATGTCCGTGCTCTCCTCTTCGCGCGGATCGAAGTTGATGCGCTCCGCGTACGAGATCGGATGCACCATCTTCTCGAAGCCCATCTCCTTCGCGAGGCGCGTCGACATGACGAGCACGGCGCTCGCGCCGTCGCAGCGCATGACGCAGTCGAGGATGCGCAGCGGGTCGGACACGATGCGCGAATCGAGGTAGTCCTGCTCGGTCAGCGGCTTGCGCAGCACCTCGCAGGCGTTGTCGTTCAGCAGTGCGCCGTTGCGCTGGGTCACCGCCAGCTTGGCGAGCGCGTCGTGCGGCAGGCCGTACCGGTGGTCGTAGACCGAACTGAGCAGCGCGAATGCGCTCAGCGGCCCCGCATAGCCGGCCGGGTCGCAGTATTCGGTGCGGTGGCCGGATTGCACCGAGCGGTCTTGCGTGGTCACCGCATCGGCGGCCACGCACAGGGCGATCTCGCACATGCCCGCATCGATCGCCATGCCCGCGCGGACGATGTTGCCGCCGGACGAGGCGCCGCCGATATCGGTCGCCTGGCACCACGACACCGACAGGCCGAGGCCCTCGCACATCAGGTTGCTGTAGAAAGGATTGCCGCCCTCGGACATGGCCAGCGTGGTGGCGAAGCCGTCGATGCGGCGGCGCTCGACGCCGGTGCGCGCAAGCAGCTGGCTCACGGCCTCGCCGGCCAGCGACAGGGCGCTGCGGCCGCTGCGCCGCACGAGCTTGGTTTCCGCATAGCCGACGATGGCGAGCCCGCGGCTGTCGAGCAGGCCCATCAGTCGTTCACCCAGGCGCCCGCAGGCTGATTCATGTCGATCCCGTCCGCGCAATGGCGCGATGCAGTTGATGCTTAATGGTTTGACCAATATAATAAATGGTCCAAACAATGTCAACCGCGGCCGCCCGGCAAAGCCGCAACACGAGACAAGCTCCATGCCCTCTTCCATCGATCTCCAGCGCCGCCGCGTCATGGCCGCCGGCTTCGGCGCCGCTGCGCTGGGCCTCGCGCTCCCGTTGCGCGCCCAGGACGCGTACCCGAGCAAGCCGATCAAGATCCTCGTGGGCGCGGGCGCGGGCGGCACGACCGACATCACGGCGCGGCTGGTCGGCGCGCAGCTCGGCAAGGTGCTGGGGCAACCGGTCGTGATCGAGAACCGCGCGGGCGCGGCCGGCACGCTGTCCATGCAGCAGACCGCACGCGCGCCGGCCGACGGCTACACGCTGGTCTGGGTCGGCAACAGCGTGATGGCGATCGCGCCCTATCTTTACAAGAATCCCGGCTACGACGTGAAGACGATGATTCCGGTGAGCCTCGGGACCACCTCGTCCTTCGTGCTGGTGGCGGCGCCCGACCTGGGCTTCAACGATCTCAAGGGCCTGATCGCCTACGGCAAGGCCAACCCCGGCAAGCTGAGCTTCGGCTCCAACGGGGTCAACGGCAGCCTGCACCTGCTGGCCGAACTCCTGAAGTCCGAGGCCGGCTTCGACGCCTTGCACGTGCCCTTCAAGGGCGGCGCCGAATCGGCCAATGCGATCATGGGCGGCAACGTCCAGTTCCTGTTCGACGCGCTCTCGTCCAACCTGCCGCTCATCAGCTCCGGCAAGCTGAAGGCGCTGGCGGTCACCGGGCCGCGGCGCGAAAAGGCCTTGCCCGATGTGCCGACGATGGCGGAGATGGGCCTGCCTTCGATGACCACCGAGATCTTCTTCGGCCTCGTCGCGCCGCCGGCCACGCCGGATGCGATCGTCAATAGATTGGCCGAAGGCATGAAGGTGGCGCTCACCGATCCGGCGCTGCGCGAGAGTCTCTCGAAATCCGGCAACGAGCCGAGGAGCACCACGCCGGCGGAGTTCAGGGCGCTGGTGGACAAGGAAGGCGCCAGGTTCCAGGCCCTGATCAAGGCCAAGGGAATCCAGCCGGAGTGAGGCTCAGTCGTGCGCGATGCGGCCCCAGCGCACCAGCGCCGCGGGCCCGCCGCGCCGCAAGGCATGGCAGCTGTCGAGCAGCACCGGCCTCGGGCCGTCGTCGAAGGCCGGCAGGCCGTGCGCAACCCGGCGTCGCTCCATCGCGGGCCGGATCGCCTGGAATGCCGTGGTGGCCATCGGGCCGAGCAGCTCGGTCAGGTGCGTGCAGCCTTGCACCCCTCGAAACCGCGTCTTCACCGCGTTGGTGAATCCGGCTTCGATGCGAAGCCCCACCAAGCGCTCGTAGGCGGCATTGATCTGCGGGCAGTCCTCGTACGGCGCCTGGTGCGACACCGCCTCGGCCCCGATGATGGTGAAGCTGTCGTCGAGCGTGATGCGCAGCGACATCAGGTGGATGGGCTCGCCGGCCTTGCGCGCCGCATTGCCGCGCGAGCCGTCGAGGTCGTGCGTGCGCACATCGGACAGCTGGCCCTCGACCTCCCAGAATCCGTCGTCGCGCTCGTAGCCCGTGCACCGGATCTCGCGCGTGTGCAAAAGGCCCCGCGGCGCCGCGGCGCTCAGACGCCTCATGCCGCTCATGCAGCCGCGGGCTCCGCAGGCGCGTGGGCCGCGCGCGGCGGCGTCGCGCTCAAGGCGCCGGTGGCGCGCAGCGCGGCCAGTCGTGCCGCGTCGTAGCCCAGCACTTCGCCCAGCACCTCCTCCGTGTGCTGGCCGATGGACGGCGCCGCGACCGGATCCACGACGGGCGTGCCCGAGAAGCGAATGGGCATGGCGATGTTGGGCATCCAGCCCACCACGGGGTGGGGAATGCGCGTCAGCAGGCCGCGCGCCTTGGCCTCCTTGGAACGCAGGGCCTCGCCCACGGTGCGCACTTCGCCGCAGGGAATCGAGGCCGCGCGCATGCGAGGCTGCCAGTGCGACCAAGGCTGCTGCAGGAAAGCCTCTTCCAGCAGCTTGAACAGTTCCGCGCGGCGCGACATGCGGCCGTTGCGGTCCGACAGCACGGGGTCGCCGGCCAAGTCGGGCCGCTCCAGCACCTGCTCGGCGAGCCGGTGAAAGATCTTGTCGTTGCCGCAGTTGATATAGAAGGGCTTGTCCTTGGACTGGAACACGCCGGAGGGGCAGGTGTCGGGGCTGGTGTTGCCGTGGCGCTGCGGGTCGACGCCGGAGAACAGGTGCTGCATCGTCGCGTAGCCGGTCATCAGCACCGCGTTGTCGAACAGCGCCACCTCGATGGCCTGGCCTTCGCCCGTGCGGCCGCGCGCGATGAGTGCGCCGAGGATGGCGTTGCAGGCCATCATCGCGGTGCTGATATCGACCACCGGCGACAGGGTGCGCACGCCCTGCCGGTCGCCGTATCCGTTCATCGAGATGAAGCCGCTTTCGGCCTGCGCGATCGGATCGAAGCCGAGGCGGTCCGCGAACTCGCCCTCGCGGCCGTAGGCCGACACCGAGCAGTAGACGAGCTTCGGATTGAGCTTGCGGCAGCTCTCATAGTCCAGGCCGAAGCGGTCCATGACGCCGGTGGAGAAATTCTCGACCACCACGTCGGCGCCGGCGATCAGCTCGCGCACCACGGCCAGCCCTTCGGGCGTCTTCAGGTTCAGCGCCACGCTGCGCTTGTTCCGGTTGGTCCACATGTGAGGCGCGCCCTGGGCCGGCATGTCGGGATGCACGGGCGGGTAGTGGCGGAACTCGTCGCCGCGGCCGGGCGTCTCGACCTTGATCACGTCGGCCCCCATCTCGGCCATGATGGTCGTGGCGAACGGGCCCGCGATGAAGTGCGTGAAATCGACGACGCGGATGCCCTCGAGCGCCGTCGGCGCACCGGCGGGCCGCGGCACATGGAGGGGAAGCTCGGCGAAACGGTCGAACTGAAGGGTGGTCATTCGCTGGCCTTGTCATTCATTGGTAAGACCATTATACTGAAAGCCGTTCGCGCGTCAACGCAAAGGGGCTCCATGATCATCGACGACCACTTCTACCTGCTCAGCCTGGAGCGGATCAGGCAGCTCAAGGCCCGCTATTGCCGGTTCATCGACACCAAGCAGTGGGCGCGCCTGCCCTCGCTCTTCACCGAAGACTGCCGCTTCGAGGGCCTGGGCTCGGCGCCGGCCGGCGCCGACGTCGCGACTTTCGTGGCCGGGGTGTCCGCCCGCCTGCAGAACACGATCTCGGTGCACCACTGCCACATGCCGGAGATCGCGATGACCGGCCCCAACACGGCGCGCGGCATCTGGGCGATGGACGACTACGTGGAATGGCAGGACGGCAGCCCCGTCAAGGAAGCGCCCGGCCACCGCGGCTTCCGCGGCTTCGGCCACTACGAGGAGGAATACCGCAGCGACAGCGGCGAATGGCGCATCAGCTTCCTGCGCCTCGCACGGCTGCGCATCGACGCGCTGCCCGACGACAACCCGCACGCGCTGATGGGGCAGCGGCAGGCCACGCCCGACTGGCTCGACCACCTGGATGCCGAGTACCTGAACTGGAGCTCGAACTGACATCCACCGCTTCCCAATAACAAGAACCAACAAGAACCCGCCGGAGACAACCGCATGCATTCCTTCCTTCGAACACTGGTCCAGGCCTGCGCCGCCTGCCTCGCGCTCGCCGCACCCGCATGGGCCGCATACCCCGAGAAGCCCGTCACGCTGATCGTCCCCTACCCGCCCGGCGGCATGGGCTCGACCTTCGGCAACATGGTGAGCGAGGCGCTGGGCCCGGCCCTCGGCCAGCGGATGGTGGTGGACTTCAAGCCCGGCGCCAACGGCGCGCTCGGCGCCGGCCTGGTGGCCAAGGCGCCGGCCGACGGCTACACGCTGCTGATGGCCGTCAACAGCACCATGACCATCAACCCGAGCCTCTACGCCAAGCTGTCTTTCGATCCGCTGAAGGACTTCTCGCCGGTGTCGATGGTGTTCACCTCGTCGAACGTGCTGGTGGTCAATTCGAACAGCCCGGTGAAGTCGGTCAAGGACCTGATCGAGCTCGCCAAGGCGAAGCCAGGCAAGGTGTTCTACGGTTCGGCGGGCAACGGCTCGACGCCGCACCTGTCGGGCGAGATGTTCCGCCAGCTCGCCGGTGTGCCGGTGGTGCACGTGCCCTACAAAGGCAGCGGCCCGGCCGTGATCGACCTGCTCGGCGGCCAGCTCGACTTCATGTTCGTCGACACCGCGGTGCTGCCGCAGGTGCAGGCCGGCCGCCTGCGCGCGCTCGCCGTCACGGGCAAGAAGCGCCTCGGCGCAGCGCCCGACATTCCGACCATGGAGGAAGAAGGCGTGAAGGGCTTCTTCGTCGACACCTGGTACAGCCTCGCCGCGCCCGCGGGCACGCCGCCCGAAGCCATCGAACGGCTGAACGCGGCCGTCGGCGCGATGGTGCAGACACCCGCGATCCGCGCGCGCATGAAGGACATCGGCGTCGATCCGCCGGAGGACACCAGCGCGAAGTACATGAACGGGATCGTCGTCAGCGACACGGCGCGCTGGAAGAAATTCATCGCCGGCACCCGCATCAAGCTCGATTGAGCTTCAAGTCGCGACGCCGTCTTTCGCCAACCCGTCGATCTCCGCGCGCGCCAGTCCCCAGCCCGCCAGCGCCGCGTGCAGATCGACGCCGGGCTCGACGCCGGCCGCCGGCATCGCAGCCGGCGTTCGCGAAAAGCGCGGCGCTGGCGCGGGCTGCACCATGCCGTCGACCTCGACGAAGGTGCCGCGCGCGCGGTTGTGCGGATGCGCGGCCGCTTCCTCCATGCTCAGGACGGGCGCGAAGCAGGTCTCGCTGGTTTCGAGCTGCGCGCACCATTCGTCGCGCGTGCGGGAACGAAACACTTCGGCCAGCTGCGCGCGGATGACCGGCCAGTTGGCGCGGTCGGCGCGATCGGGCAGCGCGACCTTGTCGAGCCCGGTCTGGCGCAGCAGCTCGGCATAGAACTTGGGTTCGGCCGAGCCGATGCTGATGTACTTGCCGTCGCGCGTCTCGTACACCGCGTAGAAGGGCGAGCCGCCGCCCGTCACGCTCTGGCCGCGCCCCGGCCAATCGCCGCCCGCGCGGTAGCCGAAGAAGTAGGTCATGAGCGAGGCCGCGCCATCGACCATGGCCGCGTCGACCACTTGGCCCTTGCCGGAACGCGAGGCTTCGATCAGCGCGCAGGCGATGCCGAAGGCCAGGTACATACCGCCGCCGCCGAAGTCGCCGACGAGGTTCAGCGGCACGACCGGCGGGCCGTCCGCCGCGCCGATCGCCTCCAGCGCGCCGGCCAGCGCGATGTAGTTGATGTCGTGGCCCGGCGCCATGGCCATCGGCCCGTCCTGGCCCCAGCCGGTCATGCGACCGTAGACGAGTTTCGGGTTGATCGCCAGGCAGGGTTCGGGGCCCAGTCCCAGCCGCTCCATCACGCCGGGGCGGAAGCCTTCGATGAGCGCGTCCGCATTGGCGACGAGGCGCCGGACCAGCGCGATGCCCGCGGCCGATTTGAGGTCGACCGCGATCGAGCGGCGATTGCGGTCGGCGAAATAGAAGCGCTGCGCCATCGCCCGCGGCGCAGGATCGGGCCGGTCGATGCGAAGCACCTCGCGCCCATGTCGGCGAGCATCATGGCGGCGAAGGGCCCCGGCGCCAGCCCGGCCATCTCGATGACCTTGATGCCGCTCAGGGGTCCGGCTGCGGGCGTCGTTCCCGGCACTGCCTACTCGACGGATTCGACCAGCGTGCCGGTGCCGTCGACCACGTAGCGGCCTTCGCCGACCGGATCGAGGTAGCCGCCGTTGTCCGTCATCAGCAGGTGCCAGGTCTCGCGCCACTCTTCCGGCCGGCCCGCGCCGGCGACGTTGTCGAGCCAGGCATAGCGGGTCACGCGGTAGGTGCGGCCGCCGGCGTCCTTCACCTGGAAGACGCGCTCGGGGATGGTCTTGGTCATGCGGGTTTCCTTGAATGCTTTCGCGTTCAACCTAAATGGTATTACCATTATACTACTGGAAAGAACCCACATCCGGAGACATCCCATGCTGCACCGTCGCGCCCTGCTCGCATCCGTCGCGCTCGCCCTCGTCGCCACCTCGGTCCATGCGCAGGGCAACTGGCCCGATCGCCCGATCCGCTTCATCGTGCCCGCCGCGGCGGGCGGCACCAACGACGTGCTGGGCCGCTACCTGCAGGAGCCGCTGGCCAAGCTGCTGGGCCAGCCGGTCGTGATCGAATACAAGGCGGGCGCCGGCGGCGCCATCGCCTCGCAGTACGTGGCCACGCAGCCGGCCGACGGCTACACCTTCCTGCTGCATGGCAGCGGCCTGGTGACGGTGCCGCTCGTCCAGCGCAAGCCCACCTACGATGCGTTGAAGGACTTCGTGCCCGTGAGCCTGATCGGCACCTCGCCCATGGTGCTGATGACGAACCCCTCGACCCCCGACACCCTGAAGGACTTCGTGCAGTACGCGCGCGCCAATCCGGGCAAGCTGGAATGGGGCGCGTCGGCGCTCGGCGGCGTCGGGCAGCTGGCGATGGTGGCCTTTCACGATGCGGCCGGCATCAAGGACATGGTCATGGTCCCCTACCCCGGCGCGGGCCCCGCCGCGCAGGCGCTGCTGTCCGGCCAGACCAAGTACATGCTGTCGACGCCGTCTTCCGTGACCAGCGGCTTCGTGAAGGAGGGCAAGATGCGCGTCCTCGGCGTGTCGACAGCCAAGCGCAGCCCGCTGCTGCCGGACGTGCCGAGCATCAGCGAAGTGGTGCCGGGCTACGACACCGAAACCTGGTTCGGCCTGGTGGCGCGCACCGGCACGCCGCCGCAGGCGATCGCCCGGCTGAGCGAGGCGATCGCCAAGGTCGTCGCCATGCCCGAGATCCAGGAAAAGATCCGCGGCGTCAATGTCGTGCCGCTGACGGGCACGCAGGAGCTCGGCGACATCATCCGCAAGGACCACGCGCTGTGGGGCAAGGTGGTCAAGGCGAACAGCATCACGATGGACTAGGCGCACCTAGCGTTTGGTATTTCCGCCCGGCGGCACGTCAGGGGCCGTCGGCGCATGCTGCTTGTCTTCGTCGATCAGCCAGTTCGGCACCGACGAGAGCCCTCGGGCCTCGACTTCGCTGAACTGCTGGTTGTCCGAAACGAAGCGCAGTTCGCAGCCGCCGCCAAGATGGATGACGTCGCCTTCGACCAGCGTCTGCGTCTTGATGCGGTCGCCGTTGACGAAGGTGCCGTTCTGGCTGCCGAGATCGGCCAGCGTGGTGAAGGCCGCCTCCACCACGATCGCCGCATGCTCGCGGCTCGTGTAGATGGAGTCGAGCACGATGTCGTTGCGCCCGCTTCGGCCAAGCGTGCTTCTGCCCGGCTTGAGCTCGATCGCCAGCGCTCGAGCACGGCCTTCCAACGAGGTCAGGATCAGTTTCGGCATCTTCGGTTCGTTCCCGCCGGCGACGTCGCGCTGCCGGCAGCCAGCCGAGACTACTCTTCAAAGAAATTCGCTCGTGTAGGAATGCGCCCCGCGCGCGACACGCGGGCCGGGCCCGACGCCGCCCTGCTGCGCCATGAACTCGGCGGCCACGAAGCCGAAGGTCATCGCCGGACCGAGCGTGATGCCGCCGCCGGGATAGCCGCCGCCCATCACGCTGGCGTTGTCGTTGCCGGCCGCGAACAGGCCGGGCACTGGCCGGCCCTCGGCGTCGAGCACGCGTGCGTGGCGGTCGGTCTTGATGCCTGCGAAGGTGCCCAGGTCGCCCATGATCAGCTTCACGGCGTAGAACGGTCCCTGTTTCACGGGCGCGACGCAGGGGTTCGGCTGATGGGTCTTGTCGCCGAGGAAGCGGTTGTAGACGCGCCAGCCGCGACGGAACTGGAGGTCCTTGCCTTCTTCCGCTCCGACGTTGTAGTCGTCCACCGTCTTCTGCAACTGTTCGCCGTCGATGCCGGCCTTCCTGCCGAGTTCGGCCAGCGTCGCGCCGCGCAGCAGATAGCCCGATCGCAGGTGGCCGCCCAGCGGCAGCGGGAAGGGCTTGGCGAAGCCGAGCCCGTAGCGGCGGATGGTGCGATGGTCCGCGATCAGCCAGGCGGCGACTTCGGGCCCGTCGGCGCAGTGCTGCTGCATCGCCATGCCCATGTCGTGGTAGGAGTCCGCTTCGTTGGTGAAGCGCCGGCCCTTGCGGTTGACGGCGATGATGCCGGGCTTGTAGCGATCGATCAGGTGCGGGAAGACGCCGGTTTCGCCGTCGGAGCGCCGCACCTTCGACACGGGAATCCACGCGGCCGCGTTCGGCAGGTTCGCGGCGACCTGGCCGCCGACCGACTCCGCCAGGCGCAGGCCGTCGCCCGTGTTGCCGGGCGGCGCCGGCGACAGATGCTCGGCTCCCGTGGGCGTGTGCGGAAAGAGCTGCTTCCTGCGCTCGCGGTCCTGCGGAAAACCGCCGGCCGCCAGCACCACGCCGCGCCGTGCGCCAACGCGCACGGTGCTGCCGTCGGCCTTGCCGACGACGACGCCGCCGACGCGGTCGCCGTCGCGCACGAGCGATTTGGCGGGTGATTGCAGCCACATCGGGATGCCGAGGTCGAAGGCCGACTTGGCCAGCCGCGCAGCTAGCGCGTTGCCGTTCGTCAGCCGCATCGCGCGGCCATGGAAGACCATCTCCACCGCATGCGTCACGAGCCGTCTGGCCACATAGACCGCCGAGGTGAACGAACGCGTGACGTTGAAGAAGTGCCCGACCTCGGCGCTCGAATTGAACATCATGCCGACGAAGGTGATCTCCTTGAGCGGCGGGCGCAGCGAGCGGATGTGTTCCCCGAGTTCGCGCCCGTCCATCGGCGCGGCCATGATCGAACGCCCGGCCATCCGGCCGCCGGGGCTTTCGCAGTGGTAGTCCGGATACTCGGGCAGCGCGATCAGGTCAACGCCGGTCTCGCGCACGAAGAAGTCGACCATCCGCGGGCCGTTGGCCAGGAACGCCTCGACCCGCTCGCTGTCGTAGAAGTCGCCGCATTCGTACTTCAGGTAGGTGCGCGCGTCGTCCATCGAGTCGGGTTCGGGCTTGAAGGTGGAGATCGGGTTGTTCGGGATCCACAGCACGCCGCCGGAGCGCGCGGTGGTGCCGCCGTAGAGCGGCTCCTTTTCGAGCAGCAGGACCTCGAGCCCCTTCTTGCGCGCCGCGACGGCCGCCGCCATGCCGCCGGCGCCGGTGCCGACCACCACCACGTCGAACACCTGGTCGAAGCCCTGGCTCGTCGCACTCATCGCTCTTCCTTCGGTTCCTGCTTGCGCGGGACCAGCGGGCCCTGCGCGTACATGCGCATCGGCGTCGGCAGGCCGCCGGTGATGTACCCCTGCGCGATCTGCATGCGGAAAAAGGATGCGACGAGTCCCGTCACCGGCATCGCGCTGCCCGTGAGGCGGCTCATGTCCAGGATGATGTCGATGTCCTTCATCGCCGTCAGCGTGTTGCCCTTGTAGGTGCCGTCCACCATCATCCGGCCGTAGTGGCGCAGCACGTTGGAGTCGGCGAAGCCGCCCGCCACCGCTTCGGGAATGAGCGCCGGGTCGATGCCGAAGCGTGCCGCGAAGTTCAGCGTCTCGGCCACCACCGCGCCGGTGCCGTAGTTCAGCATCTGATTGCACGCCTTGGTCGCCATGCCGCATCCGACCGGTCCCATGTGCGTAACGCGGCCCGCAAAGCTCATGAGCACCGGACGCACGCGTTCGACATCCGCGGGCGCACCGCCGGCCATCACGGCCAGCGTGCCGGCGCGCGCGCCGGCGGCGCCGCCCGACACCGGCGCATCGACCCAGCCGATGGCCTTCTCGGCCGCGAGCCGCTGCGCCATCTCCTGCGTCCTCACGGGGTGGACGGTGGACAGGTCCACGACCAGCTGGCCCGCGCGACCGCCGTGCGCGATGCCGGCTTCGCCGAAGACCACTTGCTCCACCGCGGCGGTGTCGCTGACGCAGAGGAAGACGATGTCGCAGTCGCGCGCGAGTTCGGCGGCACTGCCCGCGCTCGGCACGCCGCGCGCCTCGAAAGGCTGCGTCCGGGACGCCGTACGGTTGTGGACGCGCAGCGGATGGCCCGCCTCGAGGATGCGCAGCGCCATCGGCGCACCGATGTTGCCCAGGCCGATGAACCCGATGCGCTCGATCGTCATCGCAACACCTTTCCCTGAACCAGCACAGTGCTCACGCGCGCGTTCAGATCGCGGCCGTCGTCCTTGAGCGGCAGCCGGGCGTCGGAGCCGTAGCTCGCGTTCATGGCCGCCTCGTCGGCAAAGCACACCTCGGCGATGCCGTCGATCGGCAAGGCGTCGTAGCCGACCGGCCGGCCTGCTGCGTCGTAGCGCGCGGTCACGAGGTTCTGCACGTAGCCGTCGAGCAGCGGCAGGTGCCTGACCAGGCTGGCGTGGCGGCCGAACCAGGCATCGCGAAAACCTTCGCGCGTGGCGGCCTTGCGCGTGAGCAGCAACCAGCGGCGGAATCCGCCGTCCACGGCGCCGTTCTGCAGCGGAACCGGCACGTTGGGCTCGCTGTCCAGTGAGAACAGCACGCGGGCGACGCCCTGCACGCCCTTCATCAGCGCGGCCCACGCCGCAGACTCGACGGCCGTCCGCGCCGCTGCGGCGTCGGCGAAATGCAGGTCCATCGACGCATCGATGTCATCCGCCTGCGCCACCACGCCGCCGTAGGGCTTGTCGTTCTCGATGTAGTCGGTCGGGACGTGGCGCACGACGCGGTTCAGCTGGACCTGCAGCAGGCCGGGCACCTCGCGCAGGGCCCGCCCGGCCAGTGGCTCGAGTGCAGCCTCGGCCTCGGAAGCCGGCTGCGAAGCGGCCAGGCAAAGCGTTTTCATGAACATGAAGGCCTCTCGTCTTGAATTGACGATATTATATGGTCTTACCATTGAGTCAATTGGGAACGGAGAGAGCATGAAGGCCATCGTCTGCCACGAATTCGCGCCGGTCGACCAGCTGCGCTACGAAGACCTGCCCTCGAGGCCGCTGGCCGCGGGCGAGCTGCGCATCGGCGTCAAGGCAGCGGGGGTGAATTTCCCCGACTCGCTGAAGGCGGAGGGACAGCACCAGATCAAGCCGCCGCTGCCCTGGGTCCCGGGCAGCGAGATCGGCGGGATCGTGACCGAGGTCGCGCCCGGCGCCGGCCGCTTCAGGATCGGCGACCGGGTGATGGGCGTTTCGCGCGCCGACGGCGGCGGTTTCGCGCAGGAAATCGTGCTGCCGGAAGAACGGGTGTTCGCCCTGCCGGCATCGATGAGCTTCGAGCAAGCGGCCGCCGTCCCGGTGGTGTACGGCACCTCGCTCTACGCGCTCAAGCAGCGCGCCAGGATGCAGCCCGGCGAGACGCTGCTGGTGCTGGGTGCGGCCGGCGGGGTCGGCCTGGCCACGGTGCAGTTGGGCCGAGCGATGGGCGCGCGCGTGATCGCGGCCGCGAGCACGCCGACCAAGCGCGAGCTCACGCTGCAGCACGGCGCGTCGCACGCCATCGACTACACGCAGCCGGACTGGCGCGAAGAGGTCAAGGCGCTGACCGGCGGCAAGGGCGTGGACGTGGTCTACGACCCGGTGGACGGCGACGCCTTCGACGAGGCAGTGCGCGCCATCGGCTGGATGGGCCGCTACCTCGTCATCGGCTTCACGGCCGGACGCATACCGACGCTGAAAGTCAACATGCCGCTGGTGAAGGGATACGACCTGATCGGCGTGCGCTACGACGTGTGGCGCGACGGGTGGTGGAGCGAAGCACGCGCCAACCTCGAGCAGGTGCTCGCCTGGTGCGCCGAAGGCCGGGTCAAGCCGCTGGTCTCCGCGAGCTATCCGCTCGCGAGCGCGGTGCAGGCGATGCAGAGCATCACCAGCCGCCAGGCAACCGGCAAGGTGGTGCTGGACACGGCCTGATCCGCTCAGCCGCGAACGCGTGCGCCCGTCAACGCGGCGGACTTGAACTTCTCGATGATGAATTCGAGAAACACCCTCACCCGCAGGCTCAGGTTTCGCCGGCTCGCATAGACCAGGTAGAGCGGCTCCTCGGCGTCGGCGCGATGCTCCTCCAGCACGCGGACGAGCCGGCCCGACTTGATGTCGCCTTCCACATGCATGTCGGACAGGCGCGCGATGCCGACGCCCGCAACGGCGAACGAGCGCAGCAGCTCGGCCGAGTTGCTGCCGATGTTGCCCTTCACGTCCAGTGCCGAGACCTCGGCCCCGTCGCGCAGCGGCCAGCTGCTGCGGAACGAGCCCGGCAGGAAGTTGAGGCAGTTGTGGTTCTCGAGGTCGCCGATGCCGGTCGGCACGCCGCGCCGCCGCAGGTACGCGGGCGAGGCGCACATGCCCCAGCGCGTGCTGGCGACGCGCTGCGCGACCATGGACGAATCGGGAATGCTGCCGCTCTGGAAGGACACGTCGATCTGGTTCTCGAACAGATCGATGGGCGCCGCCGAGAGCACGAACTCCAGCCGCATGCCCGGGTGGCGCTCGAGGAATTCGGGGATCAGCGGCGACAGCTGGTGCTGCGCCAGCAGCAGCGGACAGTTGATGCGCAGCACGCCGGTGGCCTCGAGGCCCGACTGCCCGAGGCCCGTCTCGGCCTCGTCGATGGCTTCGAGCACGCGGTGCGCGGCGGCGAGGAAGTTCTCGCCCTCGTGCGTGAGCTTGAGCACGCGCGAAGTGCGATGGAAGAGACGAACGTGCAGGCGGTTCTCGAGCCGCTGGATCCGCTTGCTGACGGTAGAGGGATTGCAGCCCAGGCCGCGCGCGGCCGCCGAGAAGCTGCTGGCCTCCGCCACGCGCAGGAACACGTCGAGCTCTTGGATTCGGTCGTTCACGTGATGCCGCCTTTCAGCGCCGCGACGCGCGCGACGAAGCGCGCAATTCTAGTCAGCTGTCGCGAGAGCGCCTTCGGCGATGAAGGCCGCCGCGCGTTCGCCGATCATCGTGCTGGGCGCACTGGTGTTGCCGCCGACGATGTTGGGCATGATCGACGCGTCCGCCACGCGCAGACCGTCGATGCCGTGCACGCGAAGGCGCGCGTCCACGACGGCCATCGGATCGCTGTCGGGGCCCATCTTGCAGGTGCCCACGGGGTGGTAGGCGGTGCCGACCTGGGTGCGGATCGCGGCCTCGATCTGCGCGTCGCTCGTCAACGCCGCACCGGGCTCGATCTCGCCGCCGCTGAAGGATGCGAGCGCCTTGGCTCCGAAGATGCGGCGCGCCTCGCGCACACCGCGCACCAGCGTTGCGAGATCGTCCGGATGCGCCATGAAGTTGGGCACCATCCTCGGCTTGTCGGCCGGGTCGGCCGACACCAGTTCCAGATGGCCGCGGGCTTTCGGCCGCAGCAGCTGCACCAGCACCATGTAGCCATGGTTGCGCGGAATCACGCGCGCGGTGCCCTTGAGCCCGACCAGGAAAGTCATCTGCACGTCGGGCCGGTCGAGGCCCGGCAGGGTGCGGACGAAGCCGCCCGCCTCGGCCGCGTTCGACGACAGCATGCCCGTGCGCGATGCCGCGTACCGGAAGGGGCTCCCCACGATGCGTGCCAGCGACTTCATCGACAGCGCGTACGACTCGGCGCTCGGGTTCCCGTGCGACACGTAGACCGTCGGATGGTCCTGCAGGTTGTGCCCGACGCCGGGCAGCGCGTGGTGCACCTCGATGCCCAGCCGGCGCAGGTCCTTCTCGGGCCCGATGCCCGAGAGCATCAGGAGCTGCGGCGAGTTGACCGCGCCGCCCGACAGCACGACCTCGGCCGATGCGCTCAGGCTGCGGCGCCCGCCCGGCCCTGCGATCGTCACGCCGACGGCGCGGCCGTTGCGCAGTTCGATCTTCTCGACCAGGGTGTCGGCGAACACCGTGAGGTTCGGCCGGCCGAGCACCGGATGCAGGAACGCGCGCGAATTGCTGAGCCGAACGCCGCGCCGCTGATTCAACTCGTAGAGGCCGTAGCCGTCCTGGTCGACGCCGTTGAAGTCGTCGTTGCGCACATGGCCGGCTTCGACAGCGGCGTCGACGAAGGCATGCGAGAGCACGCTGGGCGACTGCGGCCGGCTGACGTCGAGTTCGCCTCCCCGGGCATGGCAGGCCGACGTGCCCGCGTGCCGGTTCTCGTGCCGGCGAAAGGCTTCCAGCACGTCGCGGTAGCCCCAGCCCGGATTGCCGATCGCCTCCCATTCGTCGTAGTCGAGCGGGTGGCCGCGGATGTAGACCGAGCCGTTGACCGAGCTGCAGCCGCCGAAGAGCTTGCCGCGCGGGCACGCGATGACGCGGCCGTGGACCGCAGCGCCGCCGTCGAAGCGGTGCTGCCAGTTGTAGCGCGCGTGCGGCAGCAGGAAGATGTTGCCGATCGGCAGCGTGGTCTTGAGGTTGACGGGAAAGCCGAGGTCCGACGGACCGGCCTCGATCAATGCGACACGCGCGTCCGGATGGGCCGAGAGGCGATTGGCGATCACGCTGCCGGCCGAGCCGGAGCCGATCACGATGTGGTCGAAACCACTCGGCGAAACCTGCATCCTGTCTCCCATCCAACGCAAAGCGCAAGAGCTTCGCCTGCGCTTCGCTGCGCCGCAAGGGCGGGCGCGGCACATCAGCTGTGCATGTGCATCACAGATGGCCCTGGGCCCCTGGTTCCCCAATGAGGAAGGCCGTGGCTGCCGCAACACGGGCGCGAACGCGCGGGGCCGGCAAGGGTTAGCCCCGATGCAGGCACAGGTCACGCGTTCCAAGATTCCGGCCGATTGGCCCAACCATTAACGCATTCCATGAAGACAACCCACTGCCTCGCGATCGCCGCCACCCTGACCTGCCTGTCGGCCTCGGCCCTTGCCGAGACGATTCGCATCGCGCACATCGACCCTTTCTCCGGGCCGGCCGCCGGCATCGTCGAGAACGCCAACCGCACGCTGCGGATGGTGGTCGATATCTCCAACCGCGAGAAATGGGCTGCCGGCAACACGCTCGAGATCGTCAACTTCGACGGCAAGGGAAGCCCGCAGGAATCGCTGGCGCAACTGAAGAACGTGGCCGACCAGGGCTTCCGCTACATCGTGCAGGCCCACAGCTCGGCCGTCGGCCTGGGCCTCATCGACGCGGTCAACCGCCACAACGAGCGCAATCCGGGCAAGGAGATCGTCTATCTCAACGTCACCAACGGCGCGCCCGAGATGACGAACGAGAAGTGCAGCTTCTGGCACTTCCGCTTCGACGGCAATCAGGACATGAAGACCGAGGCGCTGACGACCTTCATCGCCAAGCAGCCCGGCGTGAAAAAGGTCTACCTGATCAACCAGAACTACGCGACCGGCCAGCAGACCAGCGTGGGCGTGCGCGCCGGGCTGAAGGCCAAGCGCCCGGGCATAGAGATCGTGGGCGACGACCTGCATCCGATGCTGGCGGTGAAGGACTTCTCGCCCTACGTGGCCAAGATCCGCGCGTCCGGCGCCGATGCGGTCGTGACGGCGAACTGGAGCGCCGACCTCACGCTGCTGCTCAAGGCGGCGAAGGAGTCGGGCCTGAAGACGGCCTTCTACACCTACAACGCCGCCACCACCGGCGTTCCCACCGCGCTGGCCGGCGCGAAGGTTGACGACGTCAAGCTGGTGACCTACTGGAATCCCAACGACGACCTCGCCGCGGCGAAGACGGTGATGGAGCCCTTCCGGGCCAAGTACGACGACGACTTCGTCGTGATGCCCTACTACAGCACGATCAGGCTGCTCACGCAGGCGGCGACCAACGCCAAGTCCTTCGAGCCGATGGCCGTGGCGCGCGCGATGGAAGGCCTGAAGGTCAAGAGCCTCAACGGCGAAGTCGAGATGCGCAAGACCGACCACCAGATCCAGCAGCCGCAGGTGGTGGCCAGCTGGACCAAGGCCGACGGCAAGGAGGTGCGCTATGACCTCGAGAAGACCGGCTACGGCTGGAAGACGCTCGAGAAGTACGAACCCTTCGTTTCCGCGCTGCCGACGTCGTGCCAGATGAAGCGGCCGGCCTTCTGAACGCCGCCGAAAGAAAAATCATGCGCCTCGAGAACAAGTTCGCCATCGTCACCGCCGCCGCGTCCGGCATGGGCCGCGCCGGCTGCGAAGTCTTCGCCCGCGAAGGCGCCACCGTCTTCGCCATCGACATCGACCAGGGCCGCCTGAACGAAGTCGTCGCCGGCGTCGAGAAGGCCGGCGGCAAGGCCTACGGCAGGGTCGCCGACCTGCTGGACCCCGAGGTCTGCCGCAAGGTCGTGGACGAAGCCGCCGCGCAGATGGGCGGCCTCGACATCCTGTGGAACCACGCCGGGATTCCCGGACTGCGCGACGTCGAGAACCTGGACCTCGTCGAGTACGCGCGGACCATGGACCTCAACATCCGCACCGGACTCCTCATGACCGGCGCGGCCATCCCCCACATGCGCAAGCGCGGCGGCGGCTCGGTCGTCTTCACCGCCTCCACCGCAGGGTTGGTGGGCGCCTCGGTCAGCCCGATCTACTCGGCCGCCAAGTTCGGCGTGGTGGGCATGGGCAAGTCGCTCGCGCTGCGCTATGCGAGCGAGAAGATCCGCGTCAACGTGGTCTGCCCCGGCCCGATCGAAACGCCGATGTTCCCGCAGTTCTTCGACCCGAACGCGAGCAAGGAAGCGGCTGCCGACGCGCAGGCCAAGGTCATCGCCGCCATTCCGCTGGCGCGCATGGGCCAGGCGGTCGAGGTCGCCAACGCGGCGCTGTGGCTGGCATCGGACGAAGCATCGTTCGTGACCGGCGTCGCGCTGCCGGTGGATGGCGGCTTCACGGCGCGCTGAGCCCGCCCCCTCCATTCAATCAAGGAACACCCCATGGGAACCATGACCGAACCCGTCCTGCCGGCCTTCCTGGACGGCAAGCCCAAGCTGCTGCTGATCGACGGCAAGCATGTCGCCGCGCAATCCGGCAAGACCTTCAAGACCATGAACCCGACCACGGGCAAGGTGCTGGCCGAAGTGGCCGAAGCCGGCGCGGGCGACATCGATGCGGCCGTCGCCGCGGCGCGCCGCGCCTTCGAAGAGGGCCCATGGCGCAAGTTCAAGCCCTTCGACCGCCAGGCGGTGCTGCTGAAGCTGGCCGATCTGGTCGACAAGCACTTCGACGAGCTCGCCCTGCTCGACACGCTGGACATGGGCGGCCCGATCGCCGCCACCGCCGCCAAGCGCCGCCGTGCCGTCGCGCTGTTGCGCTACTACGCGGGCCTCGCGACCGCCACGCACGGACAGACGATCGAGAACTCCCAGGCCGGCGAGATCTTCTCGTACACGGTGAAGGAGCCGGTCGGCGTGGTGGCTGCGATCAACCCGTGGAACGGCCCGCTGGGCCTGGCCATCTGGAAGATCGCCCCGGCGCTCGCCGCCGGCTGCACGGTGGTGCTGAAGCCGGCCGAGCAGGCGCCGCTGTCGCCGCTGCGCCTGGGCGAGCTGTGCCTCGAAGCGGGCATTCCGCCCGGCGTGGTCAACGTGGTGGCGGGCTTCGGTGAAGCCGGCGCCGCGCTCGCCGGCCACCCGGGGGTCGACAAGGTGGCCTTCACCGGCTCGACCGAAGTCGGCCAGGCCATCATCCGCGCCTCGGCCGGCAACCTGAAGCGCGTGTCGGTCGAGCTCGGCGGCAAGTCGCCCAACATCGTCTTCGCCGATGCCGACCTCGATCTTGCGGTGCCGGGCGCCGCGATGGCGGTGTTCGCCAACTCGGGCCAGATCTGCAGCGCGGGCACGCGCCTGTTCGTCGAGCGCAAGATCCACGACGAGTTCGTGGAGCGCCTGGGCGCCTTCGCCAGGACCCTGCGCGTGGGCAACCCGCTGGATCCGCAGACGCAGCTTGGGCCCCTGGTGAGCGAGGCGCAGCTCGCGCGCGTGACCGGCTATCTGAAAACCGGCAAGTCCGAGGGCGCGCGCGCGGTGGCCGGCGGCAACCGCGTCGCGGATGCGAGTCTGGCCGAAGGCTACTTCGTCGAGCCCACCGTGTTCGCAGGCGTGGAGGACGGCATGGCGATCGCGCGCGAGGAGATCTTCGGGCCGGTGATCTCGGCCATGCCCTTCGACGGCATCGAGGAGGTGATCCGGCGCGGCAACGACACGCCCTACGGGCTGGGCAGCGGCGTGTGGACGCGCGACATCGGCAACGCGCACAAGGTGTCCAAGGGCCTGCGCGCGGGCACGGTGTGGATCAACTGCTACCAGGCGATGGACCCGGCGGTGCCCTTCGGCGGCTACAAGATGAGCGGCTACGGGCGCGAGTCGGGCACCGAGCACATGGAGGAGTTCCTGCAGACCAAGGCCGTCTGGGTGAGGACCTCATGAGCCCCGGCGCCATGGAAGCGTCCACGGCCAACCGTCGCTGGATCTACGCCGAGCGGCCCGAGGCAGCGCTCGGGCCGGAGCATTTCGCGTTCGGCCAGGGGCCGATGCCCGTGGCGCAACCCGGCCAGGCCCTGTTGGGTGTGCGCGCAATCTCGGTCGATCCGGCACAGCGCGCCTGGATGAAGGCCGCAAGCTATCGGCCGCGACTCGAACCCGGCGAGGTGATGGCCGCGTACGGTCTGGCCGAGGTGCTCGAATCCAGAACACCGGAACTGCAGCCGGGCGACATCGTCGAAGGCGACTTCGGATGGCAGGACTATGCGGTCGCCTCCCCGGCTCAAGTTGTGCGGCGGGATAAAGCGCGATCGTTGGAAGAGCTTGTCGGTGTGTTGAACATCACCGGCCTCACCGCCTACTTCGGCCTCTTCGACATCGGTCGCCCGCGACCAGGCGAGACGGTGGTGGTGTCGGCGGCGGCCGGTGCCGTAGGCTGCATCGCGCTGCAACTCGCCCGGCTTGCCGGCTGCCGAGTGGTCGGCATCGCAGGTGGCGCCGAGAAATGCAGATGGGTGTCCGAGCATCTCGGCGCCGATGCCGTGGTCGACTACAAGGCGGCCGGGCTGCAGGAGGCCCTGGCAGCGGCCTGTCCTCGCGGCGTCGACGTGTATTTCGACAACACCGGCGGCGACATCCTCGAAGCGGCGCTGTCGCTGATGAACCTGCGGGGCCGCGTCGTCTGCTGTGGCGCCGTCGCGCAGTACGACCAGGCCGCCGCGGGCCAGGGACTGAAGGGCATGCCGGGCGTCCTGATCCGCAAGCGGATCCGCATGGAAGGCTTCATCGTCTTCGACCACTACGCGCGCCGAAGCGCGGCCGAAGCAGCCCTCTGCGCATGGATCGATGCAGGGCTGCTCAAGGCGCCGATGGAAATCGTCGACGGGCTGACGAACGCACCCCAGGCATTGATGGACCTGCTGAAGGGGCGACACCGCGGAAAGATGATGGTGCGCCCGAGCTGAGCGTCGTTGCCCCGAAAAGCGCGTGCGACGAACGAACTGAAGAATCCGATCGTGACCTCAGACCTTTGAAAAGAGACAAATCATGAGCTTCCATCTCAATTCCTCCCTCGTCGGCCTCTTGGCCGCAGTTGCGCTGGTGACCGGCGCGCATGCAGAGAACGTCAAGGTGGCGTTCATCGATCCTTTTTCGGGACCGGTGGGCATCCTGTCGAAGGTGGCCATCAACGAGTTTCGCGTTGCCGAGGATCTCTACCGCCAACAGCCGGGTGCGGACAAGCACACGCTCGAGTTCGTCGAGTTCGACAACAAGGCCAGTCCACCCGAGACCGCCTTGCAGTTCAAGGCGGCTGTCGACCAAGGCTTTCGCTACGTGACCCAAGGCATCGGGTCCGGGGCATCGGCGGCTTTGATCGACGCGGTGGCCAAGCACAACGAGCGCAATCCCGGCAAGGAAGTGGTGTACATCGGCTGGGCCGCCAATGATCCCGACCTCACCAACAGCAAATGCAGCTTCTGGCATTTCCGGATGGACTCGAACTCCGACATGAAGCTCGAGGGCCTGACCACCTTCATGGCCAAGCAGGCGGGAATAAAGAAGGTCTACCTGATGAACCAGAACTACGCCACCGGGCAGGCGGTGTCGAAGCGGGCCAAGGAGTATCTGCAGCGCAAGCGCCCCGAGATCCAGATCGTCGGCGACGACCTGGTGCCGCTCAACCAGGTGAAGGATTTCGCACCCTACGTCGCGAAGATCAGGGCGACCGGCGCAGACACGATCCTCACCAGCAACTACGGTACCGACCTGAGCCTGCTCATCAAGGCGGCTCGAGAAGCAGACCTGAAGGTCGATTTCTACACGCTCAACGCCAACGCGTTCGGTGCCCCGGCCGCGATCGGGGCCAACGGCGTGGACCGCGTCAAGCTGGTTGCCTACTACCATCAGAACATCGATGGCTTTCCCGGCAAGGAGCATGTCGAGGCGCTGAAGAAGAAGCACGACCAGGACTACATGGCGCTTGCCGCCGCGTCGGCGGTGACCATGCTGCACCTCGGCTTCAAGGATGCGAAATCCATCGATCCCGTCAAGGTGGCATTTGCCATGGAGGGCATGAAGTTCAAGGCGCTCACCGGCGACGTGGAGATGCGCAAGAGCGATCACCAGATGCAGCAGCCGCTCTATATCGCGACCTGGACCAAAGTCAACGGCAAGGACGTCAAGTACGACCAGGAGAGCACCGGCTACGGCTGGAGGACGGAGCAGAAGCTCGACACCTACGTCTCGGCGCAGCCCACGAGTTGCGAGATGAAGCGCCCCCCCGCGCCCTGACTGCGCTTCATCTCCAGCCCACAACTCAGCGCACACCAAAGGGGAAGCATCGATGTCTCAACGCCTGGAAGGCAAGGTTGCCGTGATCACCGGCGGCGCAAGCGGAATGGGTCGCGCCGCGGCGCTCGAATTTCTCGGCCACGGAGCGCGGGTGGTGATCGCCGACCTCAACGCGCAGACCGCCGAGGAAACGCTCGTGCTGGCGCGGCAGCAGGGGCATGGCCCGTCCATTCGCTTCTTGCGCGGCGATGTCTCGAACGAGGCGGATGTGGCAGCGATGGTTGCCCTGGCGGTCAGCAGCTTCGGGCGGCTGGACTGCATGTTCAACAACGCCGGCCTCGGCGGCGCGATGGGACCGATCACCCAGACCTCGGTGGAAGACTGGGACCGCACCTGCGCTGTCCTGTTGCGCTCGGTGTTCCTGGGCATCAAGCACGCGGGGCGCGCGATGCAAGCACAAGGCAGCGGTGGATCGATCATCAATACCGCCTCGACCGCCGGCCTCAATGGCGGCAGCGGGCCGAGCGCGTATTCGGCGTCGAAGGCCGGTGTGGTCAACCTGACGAAGAACGCAGCCATCGAGCTCGCGCCCGCGCGCATCCGCGTCAACGCCATCGCGCCGGGCGGCATCTTCACGCCACTCATTCCCGCGAGTTCCGCACAGGAGATGCTTGGTTTCATGAAGGGCCGACAGCCCTGGCCCGATGCCGGTCAAGCGAGCGACATCGCCTATGCCGCGCTCTTTCTGGCGAGCGACGAGTCGCGCTTTTGCACGGGCACGACGCTGACGGTCGATGGCGGCCTCATGGCCTGGGGGCCGAGCCTGTTCCCGCACGCTGGCGCGCACCGGCAAAGCGGCTTCTACGCCAGCAACACGGGCGAGGGCGCGGCGCCGGGGGCTGCCGCATAGGCAGCAGCAGCGCATCGACTGCCGAGTGGCTGCGCTCCCGCCGATTCAAACCCCTGCGAATGAAAGACCTCCCTTGACGAAGTTCACCTCCAGCCACGCGATCGGCGGCACCGATGTTCCGCTGATCGAAGCCACCATCGGCCGCCATTTCGAAGCGATCGCGGATCGCTTTCCGGAGCGCGAAGCACTGGTGTCCCGTCACCAGAATCTGCGCTACACCTACCGTGCGCTCGACCGCGAAGCCAACCGCCTGGCGAGCGCGCTCATGCGCGCGGGCCTCGCCAAGGGCGACCGGGCGGGCATCTGGGCGCACAACTGCGCCGAATGGCTGCTGATGCAGATCGCGACCGCCAAGGCGGGCATCGTGCTGGTGAACATCAACCCGGCCTACCGGGTGACCGAGCTGGCGTACGCGCTCAACAAGGTGGGCTGCAAGATGCTGGTGACGATGACCGCGTTCAAGACCAGCGACTACCTGGGCATCGTTCGCGAGCTCGCGCCCGAACTGGCTGCCGCAAGGCCGGGCGCGCTGCATGCCGCCAGGGCGCCGCAACTGAAGACCGTGGTCCAGCTCGGCGCCGATCAGGTGCCCGGCATGCTGAGCTTTGCCGAGCTGATGGCGATGGGCGATGCCGAGGACCCCGCCATTGCGCAGATCGGCGGCACGCTGGCCGCCACCGACCCTATCAACATCCAGTTCACCAGCGGCACCACCGGCTTTCCCAAGGGCGCGACGCTGACGCACCGCAACATCCTCAACAACGGCTTCTTCATCGGCGAGTGCATGAAGCTCACGCCGCAGGATCGCCTGTGCATCCCGGTGCCGCTCTACCATTGCTTCGGCATGGTGCTGGGCAACCTCGCCTGCCTCACGCACGGCGCGGCCATCGTGTATGCGAGCGACGGCTTCGACCCGCTGGCCGTGCTTGAGACGGTACAGGCCGAGAAGTGCACCGGCCTGCACGGTGTGCCCACCATGTTCATCGCCGAGCTGGCCCACCCGCGCTTCGCGGAGTTCGACCTTTCCACCCTGCGCACCGGCATCATGGCCGGCTCGCCCTGTCCCATCGAGGTGATGAAGCAGGTCGTGCGCGAGATGCACATCGGCGAGGTGACGATCGCCTACGGCATGACCGAGACCAGCCCCGTGAGCTGCCAGAGCACGACCGAGACGCCGCTGGCCAAGCGGGTGGCGACCGTCGGCCTGGTGCAGCCGCACCTTGAGATCAAGATCATCGATCCGGACACCGGCAAGATCGTGCCCATCGGCGAGACGGGCGAGTTCTGCACCCGGGGCTACTCGGTCATGCATGGCTACTGGGGCGACGAGGAAAGGACCCGCGAAGCCATCGACGCCGAGGGCTGGATGCACACGGGCGACCTGGCCACCATGGACGCCGAGGGCTACGTCAACATCGTCGGGCGCATCAAGGACATGGTGATCCGCGGCGGCGAGAACATCTACCCGCGCGAGATCGAGGAGTTTCTCTACGGTCATTCTGCGATCTCCGACGTGCAGGTGATCGGCGTGCCGGACAGCAGGTACGGCGAGGAACTCTGCGCCTGGGTGATTCTGAAGAGCGGCCAGCAGGCCACCGCCGAGGACATCCGGGCATTCTGCAAGGACAAGATCGCGCACTACAAGGTGCCGCGCCACATCCGCTTCGTGCAGGCCTTCCCCATGACCATCACCGGCAAGATCCAGAAGTTCGTGATGCGCGAGGAGATGAAGCGCGAACTGCGGGTCGACGAGCAGAGAACCGCGTGAGCATCGCGCCGCACCAGCAAGCGCGCCGCAGTGCGCGGCACGGAGTCGAGGCCCCACAGAAACCAGAACTCATGACCACCCCTCAATCTCCAATCCACTCAGGCTTCGGTGTCCGCACGACTGCGCGCGAAGCGCTTGCCGGGAAATCGCTCGCCGGCCAGGTCGCCATCGTCACGGGTGGCTATTCCGGCATCGGCCTCGAGACCACGCGCGCGCTGGCCGAAGCCGGCGCTTCGGTGATCGTGCCGGCGCGCACGGAAGACAAGGCGCGCCGCAACCTGGACGGCCTTGCGGGCGTCGAACGGGCGACGCTCGATCTGCTCGATCCGGCGTCCATCGACGCCTTCGCGCGCGACTTCATCGAATCCGCACGGCCCTTGCACATGCTGGTGCACAGCGCCGGCGTGATGGCCTGCCCGCTGATGCGCGACGGACGTGGCCACGAATCGCAGTTCTCGGCCAATCACCTGGGGCACTTTCAGCTGGCGATGCGGCTATGGCCTGCCTTGCGGCGCGCGGGCGGCGCGCGCGTCGTGGCGGTCTCGTCCCGCGGACATCGCATCGCGGGGGTCGACTTCGACGACCCCGACTTCGAACGGCGCGAGTACAACAAGTGGAAGGCCTACGGACAATCGAAGTCGGCCAATGCACTGTTCGCCGTCGCGCTCGACCGGCGCGGCGAAGCGGACGGCGTGCGCGCTTTCTCGCTGCATCCGGGAGAGATCCTCACCGATCTCTCTCGCCACCTCGACGACGCCGACCTGCGGGCCTTCGGCGTCGTTCGAGAGACGGGCGTGCTGCGCCAGGACCCGGCCGCCGATGCCTCGCGCGGCGCGTTCAAGACGGTCGAGCAGGGTGCCGCCACCTCCGTCTGGTGCGCTGCCAGCGATCAACTGCGCGGCATGGGCGGCGTGTATTGCGAGGATGCCGACATTGCCGAAGCAGTGTCCGCCGACTCGGCCCGGACTGCGGGGGTCCGGCCCTGGGCGACCGATCCTGAAGCGGCCGAGCGGCTCTGGTCGCTGAGCGAGCACATGACCCTCACCAGGCTCCCTTGACGTAGTGCGGGCATTCAGCGGCCAGGCGTGCCTTCACGGATGTCGCCTGCAAGCCGCCGCCATCCTCGCTAACATCGCCCTGCGCTCGACCCGATGTTTCTTCCTTCGGGGCGCTACCTGACCTGTCTGCCCTGCCTCGCCTCGCGCGCGGCGCGCCCCGCCATGACCTCCACCACCAAAACCACCAACCGGCCCCTGGTCATCGCGTCGATCATGGCGTCGATGGCGATGGTTGCGATCGAGGCCACCGTCGTCTCCACCGTGATGCCGCAGATCGCTTCGCAGCTGGGCGACCTGCATCTCTACAGCTGGGTGTTCGCCTCCTTCCTGCTGGCCCAGACCGCAATGACGGTCGTGTTCGGCAAGCTGGCCGACGTGTACGGCCGCAGGCCTGTCATGTTCTTCGGCATCGCCATCTTCCTGCTGGGTTCGGTGCTCGCGGGCTTCTCGTGGTCGATGCCCGCGATGATCTGCTTCCGCCTGATCCAGGGCGTCGGTGCCGGCGCCATCCAGCCCACGGCGCTCACGATCGTCGCCGACATGTATCCGCCGCATGAACGCGGCAAGGTGCAGGGCTACCTCGCCAGCGTCTGGGCCGTGTCGGCCGTGCTCGGTCCGCTGATCGGCGCGCTGATCGTGCAGAAGCTGTCGTGGGCCTGGATCTTCTGGATGAACATCCCGATCGGCCTGGCCGCCGCGGCGGGGCTTTGGCTTTTCCTGCGCGAGGCGCCGACGGCGCGGCGCGCCTCGATCGACTACATCGGTGCGGTGTTGTTCACCACCGGCATCGCCGCCCTGATGATCGCGCTCACCGACTTCGGCATCGGCGAGACCGCAGACGCCTGGGCCTGGGCTTCGGCTTTCGTGATCGCACTGGTGCTGTTCGTGCTTCAGGAGCGGCGCGCACCGGACCCGATGGTGTCGTTCGACATCTGGGGCGCACGCGCCATCGCCACGGTGAACGGGGCAGCCCTGCTGGTGGGCATGGTGCTGATCGGCATCACGACCTTCCTGCCGATGTACGTGCAGGTGGTGCTCGGCCGCAGCTCGGTCGTCGCCGGCTTGACGCTCACGATGGTGATGCTCGGCTGGCCGACCGGCGCGACCTTCGCGTCGCGCATCTTCCAGCGCGTCGGCCTGCGACGGCTTGTGTTTGCAGGTGCGCTCATGATTCCCTTCGGCGCTGTCTGCCTCGCGCTGCTGGGGCCGGGGAGTTCGCCGCTCCTGGCGGGCGTCGGGTCGTTCGTGATCGGCCTCGGAATGGGCGTGCTCAGCCTCAGCTCCCTGATCCTGATCCAGGAGTCGGTCGATATCTCGCAGCGCGGCAGCGCGACCGCATCGAACGTCTTCTCGCGCAACCTCGGAAGCGCGCTGGGTGCGGCCTTCTTCGGCGCAGTCTTCAACGTCGGCCTCGCCCACCACAACGGCGGCGTCTCGATCCCGGACGAGGAGTTGCGTTCACTGCTGCAGGGCTTGTCGAGCTTCGCGCCGGGAAAGGCCGCCGTGCGCGAGGCGCTGAACGGCTCGCTCCATCTGACCTTCCTGGCGCTGCTGGCAATCGCCCTGGTCGCTGCTGTCCTGAGCTACTTCCTGCCCAAGGAGCCGGCCGAAAGCCGCATCGGCAGTGTTTCCGCCGGCCGCAACTGATCGGCAGCTCAGAAGCGGTCTGCCAGCCCCATCGCCGGATCACTCACCGAGTGCCGGCCGGTCTCCACCCGGCCGGCGAAGCGCCGGTAGAAGCTGGCGTCGGCGTCGCAGGTCACCACGAAGTCGTACCACTGGCCGCTGGCGTCCAGGCTCCAGCGCACGCTGGTGTCGTCGCCGCCCTTGACCCGAACGCTCCACGAGCCGTCGCGATGGCTGTCGAACGCGCCGTGGTCGTCGTGGCCTCCGCGGCGATCGTTGTCGCGGTGGTCGTCATGGCGATCCTTGCTGCCGGCGTCGTAGGCCTCGGGGCGCGCGTAGACCTTGTTGGACTGCACGGTGAAGCGGCAATCGCGCCGGCCGTCGTTGCGCATCTGCAGATGGATGTCGCCGCGGCGCGTGTCGTAGCCCACGCGGATTTCGGGTACCGGCGCACCCTCGGCACGCAGCCGGTTCAGGTCGCCCTTGAACTGGCGGTGGAAGCCGTTGGGGCCGAGCACCCACAGGTCGTACAGGCCGGCGTTGTCGGTCATCGCGGCCCAGTGGTCGTCGAGCTGCTTGCGGGGCTCGACCACGTAGCGGCGCGGCAGGCGGTCCGACAGGTGCAGCTTGTCGTAGACGTGGAACACGGCGGCGGCGTGGCCGCCGTTGGCGAACAGCAGCTGGACGCGGCCGTTGCGCGAGTCGCTGCGCGCGCTGGTGTGCAGCTCGTAGGGCAGGGCGCGCGAGGGACGCACGCCTGTGGTCTGCGCCGGTAGTGCGGCGTCGGTCGGCGCGATGATCTTCGGCAGCGCCTGCTGGGCGGCGGTCAGCGCATCGACCGCGTCCTTGGTCCTGCGCCCGGCCAGGGTGGGCAGCGGCTCGTCGTTGGGGCGCTCGAAGTTGAAGGCGCTGGTGAGGTCGCCGCAGACCGCGCGGCGGTACTTGCTGATCTGCGGCTCCACCACGCCGAAGCGCTTTTCGAGGAACAGCAGCGTGGAGGTGTGGTCGCAGACCTGCGAGTTGACCCAGCCGCCGCGGCTCCAGGGCGAGACCACCCACATCGGTACGCGCGGGCCGGGGCCGTAGGGTCGGCCGTCGATCGCGGGTTGGTTCGCGGTCGCCGGCGTGTAGTTGTGATACTCGACGGCCACGTCGGCATCCGCCAGCGTGTGGCCGCCCGCGGGCGAGCCGTCGGGATTGCGCGACGGCACCGCCGGCGACGGCAGGTGGTCGAAGAAGCCGTCGTTCTCGTCGAAGTTGATCAAGAGGACGGTCTTGCTCCAGACCTCGGGATTGGCGGTCAGCGCGTCCAGCACTTCCTGCACGTACCAGCCGCCCTTCGCCGGACTCGACGGTCCGGGGTGCTCGCTGTAGGCCGACGGCGCGATGATCCACGACACCGCGGGCAAGGTGCCGTTGCGGATGTCGTCGCGGAACGTTTCCAGGAAGCCTTGCGGCATGGTGTTGCCGAAGCCCTTGGCCAGCGGGCTGAGCGTGTCGTCGACGACCGGGTCGTAGAACGGCCCGGCGGCGGTGACCGGCTGCGTGATGTCCGTCGCGGCGACAAAGACCGGACGGCGCGCCGCCGGCATCTGCTCGACCGCGGCGCGCCAGTGGCGAAAGCCCATCATCTCGTTGCAGCCGAAGTTGTCGATCAGGCTCTGGTAGACCTTCCATTTCACGCCGGCCTTCTCCAGCCGGTCGGCATAGGTGGTCCAGGTCCAGCCTTCGGTGGACGCGCCGATGTCGTTGCCGCCGTTGAACTGGTTGTTCAAGGCCGCAACCTGGACCTTGCTGCCGTCGACCGGGCTGATGCCGTTCGGGCCATTGGTGCCGCTCCAGTAGAACAGCCGGTTCGCGATGGTGCCCGTGTGCATTCCGCAGTGGTAGTGATCGCACAGCGTGAAGGCCTCGGCCAGTGCGCGCTGGAACGGTACTTCCGCGTTCTCGTAGTAGCCCATCGACAGCGGATTCTTGACGTCCGGCCACTTGTACATGCGGCCGTGATCCCAAGCCGCCTGCGAATCGGACCAGGAGTGCGGCGTGCTGCCGGCGCGTTGCGCATTGCCCTTGCTCTCGTCGAGGCGGTAGGGAACGTAGGTGCTCGGCGGCGTCGTCTTGGTGTAGGTCTGATGGAAGACGTTCTTGCCATTGGGCGTCGGGACGGCAAAGCGGTCGCCGTAGCCGCGCACGCCCTTGAAGGTGCCGAAATAGCTGTCGAACGAACGGTTCTCCTGCATCAGCAGCACCACGTGCTTGACGTCCTTGATGGTGCCGGTGTCGTGGTGCGCGGGGATCGCCAGCGCGCGGCGGATGCTGGGGGGAAAGGCGGCGAGCGTGGCGGCGGCGATGCCGGTGCCGGTGGTGCTTTGGAGAAACTTGCGACGTGTGGTCATGGGGTGGTTTCGGGTGGTGATGCTGGCTTCAACGTGTCCAAGCCTAAGCAACCGCCGTGACATTGCGATGTAGCGACGATGACGTCGCGATGCAGCCCGCAGCTTGACGCCCGCAGCGACCTGCAGCTACCCCTTGAACGCCGAAATGATCCGATCCATGAACGCAAACACCAGCTCCGTCCCATACCCCGCCACGAACGCCAGCACCCATATCGGCACGCTGCTCGACAGGCCGATCTGCTGCGGCGTCAGCAGCCAGGTCGATGCGATCCCGGCCAGCGCGCCGAGCGACAGCCGCGCGATGTGATGCAGTGACGAGTGCGGCGCAAACTGTTGCGCCCTGATCTCCAGGCTGATGTTGCGCAGCAGGTAGGAGTAGGAGCCGAGCAGCCCGAAGAGCAGGGGCAGGACGATGCGGTTGAGGCGGTCCAGGGTGGTCTTGGCGCTGTCGAGCACTTCGGCAGGGGATGTCGAACTGCTGCTGTTGCTGTCGCCGCTGTCCAGGCACAGCCACACCTTCAGCACCCATGTATTGCAAGGCCGCTGTTCCCAGCGACTCAGCGTCGCCGGAATGCCGGCCCTTTCGGATTCGAGCTGCTTCTTCTGCTCGGCCTTCACCAGCAGCTCGTCGCCAGCCTGCCTCGCCCCGTTCGCAAGGGCGCGGGCGGCAGGCGATCCGGGCTCCGATCTGTCCCTGTCGGCCAGCGCCTGCTTGTCGAACAGCGAGGCCTGCAGCTTCACCCGGTCGTCGTCCAGCTTCGTGATGTCGTCGCTCAGCGCCTTGTGGCGCGCCAGCGCGGCGCTGCCGATGGCCTGGTGGCCCAGCGCCAGCGCGGCCATGATGAGCACGACGACGAAGAGCAGGGCGTGGATGAAGCGGCCCCAGGTCATGCCCGACATCCGGGTCATGAAGTTGCCGCGCCACTGCAGCAGCGACGAGAACGGCGGCAGGCGCTGCATCGACGCCTGCAGCGTTTCGGCCGTCACCGGCGCGAGCTTGCGGGTCAGCTCCTGGTAGGCCTTGAAGAACTTCTGCTCGTCCTCGAGGGTTGCCGCCTGGCGGCCGACGATGTCGTGGGTCGCGATGATGGCATTGCGCAGGTCGTCGTCGATGTCGGGGCTCTTGGTCGATGCCGCGTAGCGCAGCAGCTTCATCGCGTCGTCGACCATGGGTGCGAGGCGCATCGACCGTTCGCGTGCGCGCGTGGCCGGCACGGTGGCCGACTTCGCGCGCGCAACTTCGACCGTGATGGCAGGGAGCGGGGTCGAGATGGGGGCGCCCGCGATGTTCGTGGCCGTGTTCCACGATTCGCCGTCCTTCAGCTGACGCATGGCGCCCGAGACGAGGTCGACGACGAGCGGGGGCTTGGTTTCTTCGCCGAACTCGACTTGCTTGTCGGTGGTGTCGCTCGCGTTGTCGATCTCGAAGACGGCGCTGCTCGCCGATATCACCTGCCACTTGCCGGGGGGAAGAACGATGAAACCCATGCTGCCGGCTCCGAGAGTGGTCATCGGCCGCATGATGACCCGCCCGCGTGCGGGCGCCATCCGCTAAAGGATGTAGGCCCGCTGCAGGGCGTGCGCTCAGTTCAGCGCGATGTTGCGGTACTCGGCCAGCTCGGTGCGGTGAAAGTCGCCGATGGGGATGCGTCTTTCGGCAAGCTCCGGGAAGCGCGCGACGATGTCGTTGCGGTCGCGGAACCAGCAGCCCTTGAGCGTCGCGCCGTCCCACCAGCTCAGGTAGGCCACGCGGCCGGGCGTGTCGCAGACATCCTGCTTGTCGGTCAGGCTCATGATGTCGAAGTCGGCGCCGTTGGCGTAGTAGATGACGCCCGGCTTGGTATCGCAGCCTGCGAGCCAGGTGCATGCGGCCACGAGCGCGGCGGCGGGGAGGCGATGGAGATTCATGATGTTTCCTTTCTGAGTGCGTGTGCATGCAATCTAGAAAAGAAGCCCCGCGCCGAAAATGCCGCCTTCGCGTTCTGCATCCCGCGTTCGCGGAAGGCGTGGGCGTCGAAGCGGGTAAAGTGGTCGACCAGCGATCCCCCTCGTACCGGAGTTCGAATGAACGCACGCAGCTCGCCCGAAGACAGCGACACCGAAGAGGAAGACACCCTCCTGCAAGTCGGCGTGCCCGGCCTCGACGACGTGCTGGGCGGCGGACTGACGGCCAACCGGCTCTACCTGCTCGAAGGCGCGCCCGGCACGGGCAAGACCACGGTGGCCATGCAGTTCCTGCGCGAAGGCGCTGCAGCGGGCGAGTCGGTCCTGTATGTCACGCTGTCCGAGACGGGGCGCGAACTGCGCGGCGTCGCGCGCTCGCACGGCTGGGACCTGAAGGGCATCGAGGTGCGCGAGATGCTGTCGGGCCAGGACGCGCTGGAGCCCGACGAGCAGTACACGATGTTCCACCCGTCGGAGGTCGAGCTTGGCGAGACCACGCTCAAGATCCTGGCCGACGTCGAGTTGCTCAAGCCGACGCGGGTGGTGTTCGATTCGCTGTCGGAGCTGCGCCTTCTGGCAGGCGGGTCGCTGCGTTACCGGCGGCAGATCCTGGCGCTCAAGCAGTTCTTCTCGGGGCGGCGGTGCACCGTGCTGCTGCTCGACGACATGACGGCCATGGAGCACGACCTGCAGGTCCAGAGCATCGCCCACGCGGTGATCCGCCTCGAACAGTTGAACTCCGACTACGGCTCGTCGCGGCGCCGGCTCATCGTCGACAAGTACCGGGGCAAGGCGTTCCGCGGCGGTTACCACGACTACAAGATCGCGCGCGGCGGGCTGAAGGTGTTCCCCCGGCTGGTGGCCGCGGAACACACGCTGCCGCTGACGCAGACGCGCATTCCGAGCGGCCTGCCGGCGCTCGACGAGCTGCTGGGCGGCGGCATCGAGAAGGGCACCAGCACCCTGTTCGTGGGCGCGCCCGGCACGGGGAAGTCGAGCGTGGCCGTGCAGTTCGCGATCGCCGCGGCGCGGCGCGGCGAGTGCGCGGCGCTCTTCATCTTCGACGAGAGCATCAACACGCTGCGCACGCGCTGCGAGGGCATGGGCATGGACCTGTCGACGCACCTCGACTCGGGGCACATCAGGGTGCGCCAGGTCGATCCGGCCGAGCTGTCGCCGGGCGAATTCGTGCACTCGATCCGCGTCGCGGTCACCGAGCACAAGGCGACTGTGGTCGTCATCGACAGCCTCAACGGCTATCTCAATGCCATGCCCGACGAGCGCTTCCTGATCGTCCAGCTGCACGAGCTGCTGACCTACCTCGGGCAGTCCGGCGTCGCGACGCTGCTGGTCGGCGCGCAGCATGGGTTGATCGGCATGCAGATGCAGACGCCGGTGGATGCGAGCTACCTGGCGGATGCGGTGGTGCTGCTGCGTTACTTCGAAGACGGTGGCGAGGTGCGGCAGGCGATCTCGGTGCTGAAGAAGCGCGGCGGCGCGCACGAACGGACCATCCGCGCCTTCACCATGAACTCCACGGGCGTGCACGTCGGCGCGCCGCTGCGCAACTTCCGCGGCATCCTCACGGGCGTGCCGGTGCCGATCGACGGGGTGCAAGCGCCATCGTGACCCACGCGCCTGCGGAACTCGAACAACGCATCCTGCTGCGGACCGCGACGTCCAAAGACGCGCTGATGGCAAGCGCCGTGCTGGAGCGCGCGCGCTTCGTCTCCCATGCCTGCGCCGACATGACAGAGCTGGCGAGCGAACTCGCGCGCGGTGCGGGCGCCATCATGGTCGCGGAGGAGGTGATTGCCGGTGCGGCGATCTCGCAGCTGACCGACGCGCTGTCCGCGCAGCCGCCGTGGTCCGATGTGCCCGTGCTCGTGCTGGCGCGGCGCGGCGCGGACTCCCTGGCCATCGCCCAGGTGATGGACGAGTTCGCCAACGTCACGGTGATCGAGCGGCCGATGCGCGTGGCCTCGCTCGTGAGCACGGTGCGCAGCGCCCTGCGCGCGCGGCGCCGGCAGTACGAGATCCGCAGCCTGCTCGACGGGCTGCGCGAAGCCGACCAGCGCAAGACCGAGTTTCTGGCCACGCTGGCCCACGAGCTGCGCAATCCGCTGGCACCCTTGAGCACCGCCTTGTCGCTGCTGGCGCTCAAGAAGCCGGCGCCCGAGGAGGCCCTGAAATACTACGAGCTCATGGGCCGGCAGGTGGAGCACATGGTGCGCCTGGTCAATGACCTGATGGAGGTCTCGCGCATCACGCGCGGCAAGATCGATCTGCACTGGGGCTCCGTGCTCCTCGATGCGGTGATCAACGACGCGATCGAGCTGAGCCGGCCGCTGGTCGAAGGGGCGGGGCACACGCTGAGGGTCGATCTGCCCGAGCAGGCGCTGGTGGTGCGCGGCGACAGCGTGAGGCTCACACAGGTCTTCTCGAACCTGCTGAACAACGCGGCCAAGTACACGCCGGCAGGAGGCCATGTGAAGGTAGTCGCGCGGCAGGACCACCGCGAGGCCGTGATCGACGTGATCGACAGCGGCGCGGGGCTCGCGCCCGACATGCTCGAGTCCATCTTCGAGATGTTCGTGCAGGTGAGCGGCACGTCCAAGGCGGCGCAGGGCGGGCTCGGCATCGGCCTGACGCTGGTGAAGAGCCTGGTCGAACTGCACGGCGGCAGCGTCGAGGCGGCGAGCGAAGGCGTGGGCCACGGCGCCAGGTTCACGGTGCGGCTTCCGCTGGCGCGGAACCCGGCCTCAGCCGGCCGGCGCGAGCCGATTCTGCGAGACGGCTGGATGTCTCCCGTCGACGCCACGGTGCTGGTCGTCGACGACAACCGCGACGCGGCCGACAGCCTGGGCGAACTGCTCGGATCGATGGGCGCGCAGGCCCTGGTCGCCTACAGCGGCGAAGAGGCGCTGCGCCTGGCCGCCGACAACGCCTTCGACACGGCCGTGCTGGACATCGGCATGCCCGGCATGGACGGCTGCGACTTGGCGCGCCAGCTGCGGGCCGGCCCCGGCGGCGATCAGATGAACCTGATCGCGCTGACCGGCTGGGGGCAGCAGGGCGACAAGGAGCGCATCGCGGCAGCCGGGTTCAACCACCATCTGCTCAAGCCGCTGAACCTGGCGGAGCTGATGCCGCTGCTGTAGCGCGGCCTTCAGCCCGCGTTGCCCGGCAGCCGAAGCCAGATCGGGAACTGCCGGTCGAAGTCTTGCGGGGCGATGTTTTCGAAGCAGGCGCAGGCGGCGAGCGGCAAGGCAACGCTCATCTCCCTGTGCCAAAGCACTAGGCCAAGCAGCCGGAACACCCGGATTCGCTCCTCGCGCGGAACCGGAAATTCCGAAACGTGGTCGGGTACCTTCTCCATGCCGACCCGGCGCCGCACCTCGCAGGTGAGCCAGCCTTTTCGCTCCACCCTGATCCGCGTCGAGCTCCCGAGCCAAGCCCTCAGATAGAGCGCTCGCAGCGCCAGGGTCATCAAAATGAGCATTGCGGTCAGCATGGCGGAACCTCGATGTAAGTGCGTTGGGTGTTGGGGCTTTCCTCTGTTTGCCTGTGAGTCGAAGTTAAGACGCACTGCGTCACATTGCAATACATCTGATGACATAAATCTACAACTTACGCACGAATCGTGCGCTCGCCTGCGGCCGTGTCAGCGCACGCCTTCCCACCATGGATTGAACGGGAGCGGCTGGTCGGCATCGACCATCTCCCCGACCCTCGGGGTGAGCAACTCGGCCTGACTCGCCCGCGCGGCAACCACGGCGCGCTTGATCGGCTCGTCCCAGGGGTGGAAGGCGAGGTTGAATGTTCCCCAATGCACCGGAAAGAGCCGCCGCGCCCGCAGCTCGCCGTGCGCGCGAACGGCGTCTTCGGCGCTCATGTGAATGTCGAGCCAGGGTGCGCCGGGTCCGTAGGCGCCGATCTTGATGAAGCCCAGGTCGAACGGTCCGAGCCGGTCGCCGATGGCGCGAAAGTGATCCGAATAGCCGGTGTCTCCGCTGACGTAGAAGCGATGCCGCGCACCGATCACCGACCACGAGGTCCACAGCGTGGCGCTTTGATCGGTCAAGCCACGACCCGAGTAGTGGCGCGACGGCGTCGAGACCATCCGCACGCCCTTGAGCGAACGCTCTTGCCACCACTCCAGTTCGTGCACCTGCGCATCGGGTACGCCCCAGGCCTGCAGGTGCGCGCCGATCCCGAGCGGAACGAAAAACGCCGTGCCGCGGCCCGCCAGATGCTGGATCGTCCGCATGTCGAGATGGTCGTAGTGGTCGTGCGTGATCAGAACGGCATCGATGGGCGGCAGATCGTCCAGGGGGAGCGGCGGCGGGTGAAACCGCCGCGGGCCGACATTGAACGGCGAAGCGTACTCGGAGAAGACCGGATCGATGAGTATTCGCACGCCGTCGATCTCCGCGTACACGCTGGCATGCCCGATCCAGAACGCGCGCAGGCTGGGCGCCGGGGGCAGGGTCTTCAGTGCATCGGGTGCAATCGCCAGCACCGGAATCGGGCCTGGAGGGACACGCACCTCCTTGCCGAAGAACTGCCCGTTCAGCAGGTTCCATACATCGGTCGCCGTGTACCCCGCCTGCGGGACCTGATTGACGAACTTGTCATCTCGGTACTGGGGGTTGGCGCGTGCCCGTGCCAGGCGGTCGCCCTCGAGCTTGCCGCCGAACTGCGGCAACGAGGCGCATGCCACCAAGCCGGCGGCCAGCAGTGCGATCGTCAAGGCGCCAAGAATCAACCATCGTGAGCGCATGGCGGGCTCCGAGTGGATTCGCCGAGGGTCAGTCGATCGCCACGCCGACCTTCGCCCCGGCCGCGACGATCTCGCTCCAGGTCGCATCGTCGAGCCAGATGCCCTCGCGCTCGCGCGCCGCGCGTGCCTTGCGCTCGGGCTCGCCGGCGATCTGCACCGCGTCGAAGCCGGCGCCGGGCGGGCTCTGGCGCAGCCAGTCGATGAAGGCGCCGGCCTCCTGTTCGAAGCTCGCTTGCGTGCCGAGCTTGGCCGGGTCGATGACGATGGCGAGCATGCCGTTGAGCACGGTGCGCGCGGTGTCGGCCGGGCGGTGCCAGGTGCTGCCGCCGGTCAGCGCGCCGCCGAGCAGTTCGCAGGCCACGGCCATGCCGTAGCCCTTGTGCTCGCCGAAGGTCATCAGCGCGCCGAACAGCCCGTTGCTCTGCGGCACCACGACCACGCCGGGGTCGTCGGTGGGAGCGCCGTGTTCGTCGATGAGGTAGCCGGGCGGCACGCGCTCGCCCTTGTTGTGGGCCACGCGCATCTTGCCTTGCGCCACGCGGCTGGTGGCGTAGTCGAGGATGAAGGGTTCTGCCCCCTTGAGCGGAATGCCGATGCAGCACGGGTTGGTGCCGAAGCGCCCGTCGCCGCCGCCCCAGGGCGCGACCACGGGGCGCGAGAGCACGTTGACGAAGTGCATCGAGACCAGGCCCTGCGCGGTCGCCATCTCGGCGAAGTGGCCGATGCGGCCGAGGTGGTGCGCATTGGCGAGCGAGACGATGCAACTGCCGTGCTGCCTAGCCCGGGGGATGGCGAGCTCCATCGCCTGCACGCCGACGATCTGGCCGTAGCCGCGCTGGCCGTCGAGGGCGAGCATGGCGCCGGTGTCGAGGTTGACCTTGACCGCGGCGTTGGGCTTGAGCCCGCCCTCGGCCGCGGCGTCGACGTAGCGCGGCACCATGCCGACGCCATGCGAATCGTGGCCGCTGAGGTTGGCAAGCACGAGGTTGGCGGCGACCTGTTCGGCTTCGGCGGGGGTGCTGCCGGTGCCGGCGATGATGGCGGCGACGTGGGTGCGAAGGGTGGCGGCCGCTACGGTTCTTGGCATAAAGACTCTCCTGGTATTGCTCCTTCCCCCTCCGGGGGAAGGCTGGGATGGGGGCAGCGTCGGGGCGGGCGCGATCTTGCGAGGCTGCGTGCCCCCACCCCTGCCCTCCCCCGGAGGGGGAGGGAGTAAGAAGACGAAGTCACATGACCGCGCCCACCTGCCACGGCACGAATTCGTTCTGGCCGTAGCCGTGCTTTTCGCTCTTGGATTGCTCGCCCGACGCCGTCGCCAGCACCATCTCGAAGATGCGCTGCCCCATCTCCTGGATCGACACTGTGCCTTCGACGATCTCGCCGCAGTTGATGTCCATGTCCTCTTCCTGCCGCTGCCACAGCGCCGAGTTGGTCGCGAGCTTGAGCGAAGGCGAGGGTGCGCAGCCGTAGGCCGAGCCGCGGCCGGTGGTGAAGCAGATCATGTTGGCGCCGCCCGCGACCTGGCCGGTGGCGCTCACCGGGTCGTAGCCCGGCGTGTCCATGTAGACGAAGCCGTGCGCCGACACCGGCTCGGCGTATTCGTACACCGCCTCGAGGTTGCTGGTGCCGCCCTTGGCGACCGCGCCCAGCGATTTCTCGAGGATGGTGGTGAGCCCGCCGGCCTTGTTGCCGGGCGAGGGGTTGTTGTTCATCTCGCCCTCGTTGATCTCGGTGTAGTGCTCCCACCAGCGGATGCGCTCGACCAGCTTTTCGCCGACCTCGCGCTTCACGGCGCGGCGCGTGAGCAGGTGCTCGGCGCCGTAGACCTCGGGCGTTTCCGACAGGATGGCCGTGCCGCCATGCGCCACCAGCAGGTCGACCGCCGCGCCCAGCGCCGGGTTGGCGCTGATGCCCGAGTAGCCGTCGGAGCCGCCGCATTGCAGCCCGATGGTGATGTGCGCCGCGCTGCAGGGCTCGCGCTTCACCGCGTTGGCCCGCGGCAGCATCTCGTTGATGAGCGACACGCCCTTTTCCACCGTCTTGCGCGTGCCGCCCGTGTCCTGGATGTTGAAGACGCGGAAGTTCTCGCCCTCGGCAAGGTTGCCGGTCGCGAGCCAGACGTTGATCTGGTTGGCCTCGCAGCCCAGGCCGACCACCAGCACGGCCGCGAAGTTGGCGTGCGTGGCGTAGCCGGTGAGCGTGCGCTCGAGGATCTGCATGCCCATGCCGCCGGTGTCCATGCCGCAGCCGGTGCCGTGCGTGAGCGCGACCACGCCGTCGACGTTGGGGTAGTCCGCGAGCGCCGTCGGATTGGTCTTGCGCGAGAAATGGTCGGCGATGGCACGCGCCGCGGTGGCCGAGCAGTTCACGCTGGTCAGCACGCCGATGTAGTTGCGCGTGGCGACGCGGCCGTCGGCGCGCTTGATGCCCATGAACGTTGCCTCGCGCCGCGGGGGCGGCGGCTTCACGTCGGCGCCATAGGCGTAGTCGCGTTCGAAGTGGCCCTTGTCGGGGCCCATGTCGAGGTTGTGCGTGTGCACGTGCTCGCCGGGCGCGATCGGCTTGCTCGCGAAGCCGATGATCTGGTTGTAGCGGCGCACCGGCTCGCCCTGGGCGATGGCGCGCACGGCGATCTTGTGGCCGGGCGGGATCAGGCCGCGCGCCGTGACGCCTTCGACCGGCGTGCCGCCGACCAGCTGGCCGCGCGCGATGACGACGTCGTCGGCGGGGTGGAGACGGATAAAGGGGTTCATCGTGTGTGTCCTGCGAGGGCTCAGAAGAACATCTTGGGAAGCCAGAGTACGAGCTTCGGCATGTACGTGATGACAACAAGGGAAAGCAGCAGCGGGATGAGCCACGGCAGGATCGCCATCGTCGTGCGCTCGAAGCTCAGACCCGCCACGCGCGCCAGCACGAAGAGCACCATGCCCATCGGCGGATGCAGCAGGCCGATCATCAGGTTGAGCACCATCACCAGGCCGAAGTGGACCGGGTCGACGCCGAGCTGCACGGCAATGGGCAGCAGGATCGGCACCAGGATCGTGATAGCTGCCGTCGGCTCCAGGAAACAGCCGACGAAGAGCATCAGCAGGTTGGCCAGAAGCAGGAAGACCCAGGCTTCCTTGGTGAAGGCCAGCACCCAGCTTGCGATGTCGGCCGTGACGCCGGTGGCCGTCAGCATCCAGCCGAAGATCGAGGCCGCGGCCACGATGAAGAGCACGGTGGAGGTGGTCTCGATGGTGTCGAGGCAGACCTTGACGAACATCTTCCACGTGAGTGTGCGGTACCAGGCGAAGCCGAGGATCATGGCCCACACGCAGGCGGCGATGGCGCCCTCGGTGGGCGTGAAGAGGCCGGTCGTCATGCCGCCGATCAGGAGCACCGGGGTCATGATGGGCAGCAGCGCCTCGAAGCTGAAGATCCTGTCGAGCACGAAGAGTGCCGCCAGCCCGGCGAAGACCGTGATCTGCGCCGGCGCGCCGAGCTTGACGACGAGCGCCCACAAGAGCAGCGGCCAGCCGATCACCACCGCGAGTTCGCTGAGCGCCTTGAAGAGCCGCGTGCTCGAGAACTTGACGTCGCTGCCCCACTTGTTCTTGTGCGCGAAGTAGGCGACCGTGAGCATCATCAGGATCGCCATCAGCGCGCCCGGCAGGATGCCCGCGAGGAAGAGGGCGCCGACCGAGACATTGGCCATCATTCCGTAGATCACGAAGGGCAGGCTGGGCGGGATGATGGGCCCGAGCGTGGCCGATGCGGCCGTCACGCCGACGGCGAACTCCGTCGAGTAGCCGTGCTCCTTCATCGCCTTGATCTCGATGGTGCCCAGGCCCGCCGCGTCGGCAATCGCGGTGCCGCTCATGCCGGCGAAGATCACCGAGCCCAGTACGTTCACGTGGCCCAGGCCGCCCTTGAGCCAGCCCACCAGCGCCAGCGCGAAGTTGTAGATGCGCGTGGTGATGCCGGCGTTGTTCATCAGGTTGCCGGCCAGGATGAAGAAGGGCACCGCGAGCAACGGAAAGCTGTCGATGCCGCTCACCATGCGGTGGATCACCACGAACGGCGGCAGGCTGCCCGACGTCAGGATGTAGGCCAGCGACGCGCCGGCCATCGCGATCGCGACCGGGATGCCGCCGGCCATGAAGATCAGGAAGAAGATCTTGAGCATGTTGTCGTTCTAGCGGTCCGCCAGGGTCGATTCGGGACGTTCGAGCACGCTGTAGCCGCGCCGCCAGTGGATGCGCGCAACCTGCAGCGAGCGCCACGCCATCGCGGCAAAGCCGAAGAGGCAAAGGCCGTAGACGATGTTCATCGGCAGGTCGACGATGGTCATGCGGGTCTGGTTGCCGATCTTCAGCATCATCTGCACGGTCATCACGACGGCGGCCGCGAAGAAGCCGATGCGCAGCACGTCGACCGCCCTCGACAGCCAGCGCCCCATCGCAGGCGGCATGCGGCGGTAGAAGAAGTCGACCTGGATTTGCGTGTTCTTCGCGACACCGATGGCGGCGCCGATGAACACCACGCCGATGAGCATGTAGCGCGCCACCTCCTCGGTCCAGGCGGCCGAGTCGTTCATCACGTAGCGCGTGATGAACTGGTAGAACACCGTGAGCCCGAGCAGCCAGAAGATGACCAGCGCAATCCAGCCCTCGGCGATGGTGCCGGACAGATCGACCACTTCGTCCTCGGCATGGAAGTGGCCCTCGTCGTCGATGATCTTCTGCTGTTCCATCGATCACTTGATCGCGAGGATGCGGTCGTAGTCCTGCTGGCGGTAGCCATGGTCCGTCGGCTTGGTGTTCTTCAGCACCGCTTCTCGGAACGCGTTCTTGTCGACCGTGATGACGTTGTTGCCCTTCTTCTTGAACTCCTCGACCAGGCGGATCTCGGAGGCGATGATCTCGCGGCCGGTCTTCTCGGCGGCCTCCTGCATCACCTCGGTGAAGATCTTCTTCTCGTCGGCCGAGAGCTTGCCCCACAGCTGGCCCGAGACGATGGTGAGCAGCGAATCGACGATGTGGCCGGTGAGCGAGATGTTCTTCTGCACCTCGTAGAACTTCTTGGCCTCGATGGTCGGCAGCGGGTTCTCCTGCGCATCGACGGTGCCGTTCTGCAGCGCGAGGTACACCTCGGCGAAGGCGATCGGCGTCGGGTTGGCGCCCAGCGATTTCGGGAAGGCGAGGTAGGCCGGCGCATCGGGCACGCGGATCTTCAGTCCCTTCATGTCCTCGGGCTTGGCCACCGGCCTGGCCGCGCTGGAAGTGACCTGGCGCGCGCCGTAGTAGGTGAGCGCGGTGATGAAGTTGCCGCTCTTGTCGTCGTAGCCCTTGGCCAGTTCCTTGAAGACGTCGCTCTTGGCGTACTTGAGCTGGTGCTCGGCGTCGCGGAAGATGAAGGGGAAGTAGGACACCGCGAGCGGCTGGTAGGTGCGGCCCGCGAAGCTCGCGCCCGAAAGAATGATGTCGACCGTGCCCAGCGTCAGGCCCTGGTTGATGTCGGCCTCCTTGCCGAGGCTGGAAGCCGGGAAGACCTGGATCTCGTACTTGCCGTTGGTGCGCTTCTTGATCTCCTCGCCGGCCCACACCGAATACTTGTGGAAGGGCTCCGAGGTCTCGTAGACATGCGCCCACTTGAGCTTGGTCTGCGCATGGGCGATGCCGAAGGCACCGAGCGCGCCGCTTGCAAGAACGCAGGCCGCGAGGGCCTTGAGGGCGAAACGTTTGTTGCTTGTCATCGGTTTGTCTCCGTGGGTGGTGAGGGAATCAGGAAACCTTGGCGCGTCGCCAGCTCGCGCTGAATCGCTGGTGCGACTTGTCCATGTGCGCATGCATCGCGCTGCGTGCGGCGTCGGCGTCGCGCGCAGAGATCGCGTCGCGGATCGCCTCGTGCTCGGCAATGGCACTGCGCCACGACTTCACGGTCTCGAAGTAGCCGCCGAGCCGGGTGAAGATCGGGCCCTTGCGCGAATCCCAGAAGCCCTGCACGGTTTCGGCGAGCACCACGTTGCCGCAGCATTCGACGATCGCCAGGTGGAAGGCGCGGTCGCCTTCGAGCGGCATCACGTTGCGGTCGGCCAGCTCGCGCATGAGCTCGATGGCGCGCGTCATCGCGTCGATGTCGCGGCGCTTGGCCAATGCCGCCGCGATCGCCGCGGTTTCTCCTTCGACCACGCGGCGCGCGCGGATCAGTTCGAGCGGGCCCCATTCGGTCGCGGCCACCGGCGCCGCGGCGCGGTGCGAGCGGTCGAGCACATAGACGCCGGAGCCGGTGCGCACCTCGACCCAGCCCTCGACCTCGAGCGCGATCAGCGCCTCGCGCACCGAGGGCCGGCTCACGCCGAGCTGCTTGGCCAGGTCGCGCTCGGCCGGCAGCCGCGCGCCGACGGCGAACTCGCCCTTCGCGATCAGCGCCCGCAGCTGGTCGGCGATCTGGCGATAGAGGCGTCTGGGTTCGACGGTCTGCAGCGGCACGTGGTGGGAGGTTTTAAGGGTTGTCCTGAATTGGACAGGTGGTCAGGCCAATTCAGAATACGATCCGTACCGCGATGCAGCCATCGGGCCAAACCCTGAACGCCTGCATCGCCCCCGAACACCGACCCATTCGACCAAGGATCCCCATGAGACTCCAGGGCAAAACCGTGCTCGTGACCGCGGCTGGGCAGGGCATCGGCCATGCCAGTGCGCTCGCACTCGCCGCCGAGGGCGCGCAGGTCTGGGCCACCGATGTCAACGAGAAGCTGTTGGAACGCTTCGCGGGCGTCGCCAACATCCAAACCGCGAAGCTCGACGTGCTCGACAAGGCCGCGATCCAGGCGCTGGTGAAGCAGCTGCCGACGCTCGACGTGCTCTTCAACTGCGCGGGCGTGGTGCACAACGGCACGGTGCTGCAGGCCACCGACGACGAGCTCGAGTTTGCGTTGCACCTCAATGTGCGTGCGCAGTTCTGGACCATCCAGGCGGTGCTGCCGGGCATGCTGGCAGCCGGCCGCGGCAGCATCATCAACATGGCGAGCGTGTGCTCCAGCATGAAGGGCCTGCCGAACCGCTTCGTGTACGGCACCAGCAAGGCCGCCGTGCTCGGGCTGACCAAGAGCGTGGCCGCCGACTACGTGGCGCAGGGCATCCGCTGCAATGCGGTCTGCCCCGGCACGGTGGACACGCCTTCGCTCGGCGACCGCATCAACGCCAACGCCGATCCGGACGAAGCGCGCAAGGCCTTCATCGCGCGTCAGCCGATGGGGCGGCTCGCCCAGGCCGAAGAGATTGCGCCGGTGGTGGTGTTCCTGGCCAGCGACGAATCGGTGTTCGCGACCGGCCAGGCCTTCACGGTCGACGGCGGCATCACGATATGAACCAACTCGACTTTGGCGGCCGGCATGCGGTCGTGACCGGCGGAGCCACCGGCCTGGGCTACGGCGTCGCGCAGCGGCTGATCGCGTCGGGCGGCAGCGTGACGCTGTGGGACCGCGACAGCGAAGCGGTCAGCAAGGCCGCCTGGTCGCTCGGCGCCAAGGCGTTCGCGCTCACGGTCGACGTGTCGCAGCAGCCCTCGGTGGCCAAGGCCGTGGCGGCCACGCTCGCCCAGGCGCGGCGCATCGACGCGCTGGTCAACAGCGCCGGCATCACGGGGCCGAACGTCAAGCTCTGGGACTATCCGGTCGACGCCTGGCGCCAGGTCATGGACGTCAACCTCACCGGGCTGTTCCTGTGCTGCCGCGAGGTGGTGCCGCAGATGCGCAAGCAGGGCTGGGGCCGCATCGTCAACATCGCCTCGGTCGCGGGCAAGGACGGCAACCCCAACGCGAGCGCCTACAGCGCCAGCAAGGCGGCGGTGATGGCGATCACCAAGTCGCTGGGCAAGGAACTCGCCGACACCGGCATCCGCGTCAACTGCGTGACGCCGGCGGCGGTGAAGACCGCGATCTTCGACCAGATGACGCCGGAGCACATCGCCTTCATGCTCTCGAAGATTCCGATGGGCCGCTTCGGCGCGGTGGAAGAAGTCGCCGCGCTGGTCGGCTGGCTCTGCACGGAAGACTGCTCTTTTTCAACCGGCGCCGTGTTCGATATTTCCGGCGGCCGCTCCACTTACTGAACTGCAACTGCAACAAGAAAGGGCAACATGAAACTCGTTCGCTACGGCAACCCCGGCAAGGAGAAGCCCGGCCTCGTCGACGCCGGCGGCCAACTGCGCGACCTCAGCGCGGTCGTCAAGGACATCGGGCCCGATCAACTGAGCGATGCCGCGCTGGCCAAGCTGCGCAAACTCAAGACCGACAAGCTCCCCGCGGTCCGCGGCAAGCCGCGCTTCGGCAGCCCGGTTGCCAACGTCGGCAAGTTCATCGCGATCGGCCTCAACTACGCCGACCATGCGGCCGAGTCGGGCCTGCCGATCCCAGCCGAGCCGGTGGTCTTCATGAAGGCCATCAGCTGCATCCAGGGCCCGGACGATCCGGTGATGCTGCCCAAGAACTCGGTCAAGAGCGATTGGGAGGTCGAGCTCGGCGTGGTGATCGGCACGAAGGCGCGCTACGTCTCGCAGAAGAGTGCGCTCGACCATGTGGCCGGCTACTGCGTGATCAACGACGTGAGCGAGCGCGAGTTCCAGATCGAGCGCGGCGGCACCTGGGACAAGGGCAAGGGCTGCGACACCTTCGGCCCCATCGGCCCCTGGCTGGTGACGCGCGACGAGGTGCCCAACCCGCAGAAGCTGTCGATGTGGCTGGACCTCAACGGCAAGCGCATGCAGACCGGCAGCACCAAGACGATGATCTTCAACATCGCGAAGATCGTGAGCTACGTCAGCCAGTTCATGACGCTCGAGCCCGGCGACGTCATCACCACCGGCACGCCCCCCGGCGTCGGCCTCGGCATGAAGCCGCCGCTCTACCTGAAGAAGGGCGACGTGATGACGCTGGGCATCGATGGGCTGGGCGAGCAGCGGCAGGAAGTGGTCGCGTTCAAGCTCTGAACGCGACGAACCGTTCGGGCTGAGCCCTATCCGTTGGGGCTGAGCCCCATCACCCGTTCGGGCTGAGCCCTCCCACCCCCCACCCGTTCGGGCTGAGCTTGTCGAAGCCGAGCGCTGCCCTTCGACAAGCTCAGGGCGAACGGAGGCGAAGCGAGCCCATGGCGTCTTCCGCGCGTCTCAATGAGGCGAAGCGAGCCCATGGCGTCTTCCGCACGTCTCCATGAGGCGAAAGTTCGGTACGTACTTTCCCTCACGCGGAGGTCAGATTCCGCTCAGTCGTCGGGCAGGAGCATTGAGTCACCCACCGGCAGGGGACCGCTCGCTACGAACCGGAGACACGCTCGATATGAACAACCGAAATCTCGCCAGAGGACTCTTCCTCATCGCGATCTCGCTCGCCTTCGGCCTGCAGTCCTTGCGCTACTCGATCGGCGACTTCAGCCGCGCGGGCCCCGGATTGTTTCCTGCCCTGGTGAGCTCGTTGCTGCTCCTGATCGGCGTGGCCACCGTGATTCGCTCGTACTTCGTCGAACGCGTGCGCCTGGACCTCAACTTCAAGAACATCGCCATCGTTCTCACAAGCCTCTGCGGATTGGCGGTGATCTCCATGTACCTGAACATGATCGCGGGCATCGTCTTCATGGTGTTCTGCTCCACCTTGGCCGGCACCTCCTATTCGTGGTGGCGCAACACGAAGATCGCCGCAGGCCTGGTCGCCATGGCCCTGGTCCTTCAAAACCTGCTCGGCCTGAACCTGCCGCTCTACTGATGGACGTCCTGCACAACCTGGCGTTCGGTTTCTCGCACGCCCTGACCCTTCAGAACCTGATGTTCTGCGCCCTCGGGTGCACGGTGGGCACGCTCGTCGGCCTGCTGCCCGGCCTGGGTCCCCTGGCCACCATCAGCCTGCTGCTGCCCCTGACTTATTCCATTCCCACGGGCGGGGCGCTCATCATGCTGGCCGGCATCTACTACGGCGCGCAGTACGGCGACAGCGTGAGCGCCATCACGATGAAGATACCGCACGCCAGCAGCATCGTGGCCTGCATCGACGGCTACCAGATGACGCTCAAGGGCAAGACGGGGCTGGCCCTGTTCACCGCCGGCGTCTCCAGCTTCATCGGCGGCACGATCGCGATCGTGGTGCTCGCGTGGATGGCACCCATGCTGGGCGAAGTGGCCTTCCTGTTCGGTCCGGCGGACTACTGCGCCATGATGCTGGTGGGCTTTGTGTGCGTGAGCTTCGTCACCACGGGCAGCCTGCTCAATGGCCTTGCCATGTGCCTGATCGGCGTGCTGCTGGGCCAGATCGGCACCGACGTGAACAGCGGCACCGCGCGCTTCACCATGGACCTGCCCTTCCTGATGGACGGCGTCGGCATCGTGAGCGTCGCACTGGGCTGCTTCGGCATCGCCGAGATCACGAAGAACCTCGACTCCCGCGAGGAGCGCTCGCCCTTCAACGGCAAGATCCACCTGATCCCGACGTGGGGAGAGTTCAAGCGGATCCTCCCCAGCGCCCTGCGCGGCGGCGCGATCGGCTCCTTCCTGGGCATCCTGCCCGGCGGCGGCCCCACCATCGCCCAGTTCGCCGCATACGCGATCGACAAGAAGGTCAGCAAGTACAAGCACGAGATCGGCACCGGCTGCATCGAAGGCGTGGCCGGCCAGGCCGCGGCCGACGAAGCGGCAGCGCGCACCAGTTTCATCCCGCTGATGAGCATCGGCATCCCCGAGAACCCGGTGATGGCGCTGATGCTGGCCGCCTTCGTCATCAAGGGCATCCAGCCGGGGCCGAACATGATCGCCAGCCACCCCGACCTGTTCTGGGGCCTGGTGGCCAGCATGTGGGTGGGCAACGTCTTCCTGCTCGTCCTGAACGTGCCGCTGGTGCGCTATTGGCTGTCGGTGTTCAAGATCCCGTACAGCGTGCTGTTCCCGTCGATCCTGTTCTTCTGCTGCATCGGCACCTACAGCGTGAACAACAACATGGAGGACATCTTCATCACGGCTGCGTTCGGCTTCGTCGGCTACATGTTCATGCGGCTGGAGCTGGATGCGGCCCCGCTGATGCTCGGCTTCATCCTCGGCCCCATGCTGGAAGAGAACTTCCGCCGCTCGCTGCTCCTGAGCCGCGGGAGTTTCACCATGTTCTTCACCCGGCCCATCAGCGGCACCTTGCTTGCCTTGATCGGCGTCTTCATCACGTGGCAGGTGCTTGCGTTCTTCTTCCAGGCTCGCAAGAGGGGCGCCCTTCAGCAGCCGGTTTGAACGGCTGCCGGAATGCACTCGCGCCTTGGCTACTCGCTGTCACTCGGCCACTCGAGCGCGTAGCCAACGCCATAGACCGAGCGAATGGGGTCAACGCCTTCCGTTGCTGTGACCAGCTTGCGCCGCAGGTTGCGAACATGACTGTCGACCGCTCGATCCGTGATGGCACGCCGGTCGTTGTGCAACTGGTCCAGTACGTCGTTGCGTGAGAACACACGTCCGGGCTGCGCCGCCAACGTTCCCAACAGGCGGAACTCCGCCGGCGTCAGATCCAGCGCGCGGCCGCGAATCGTTGCACGCATGGTCGACTCGTCCATCGCGAGTCCACCGTCGTCGGCCGGACGCCCTTGTTTCGTCCAGCCGACACGACGCAGCTGTGCGCGCACCCGTGCCACGACCTCCCGAGGGCTGTACGGCTTGCAGATGTAGTCGTCGGCGCCGGTCTCCAGGCCGAGCAGCCGATCCACCTCATCGACGCGCGCAGTGACCATGATCACGGGTACCGTCGAGAAGCCACGGAGTTCCCGGCAGATCGACACGCCGTCGCGCCCGGGCAGCATCAGGTCGAGGATCACCAGCGCCGGCGCGCGCTCGTGCACCGCAGGCAGTGCCCCCGGCCCATCGCCCACCACGCTGCAGGTGAATCCGTCGGCCTGCAAGTAGTCCACCAGCAGCCGGGCCAGCTTTGGCTCGTCTTCGACGATCAGGATGTGCGGGGCGGGGATCATGATGAAGTCCCTGGGCGCGGCAACAGCACCCGGATGCAGACACCGCCGAGCGGCGACGGGTTGGCCTCGATGAGACCGCCGTGCGCAGTGACGATGTTGCGCGCGATCGCCAGTCCGAGTCCGGCGCCGCCCGTTGCGCGATTGCGTGAGTTCTCGCCGCGAAAGAAGCGCTCGAACAACTGGGTGAGATGCTCGGCCGGCAAACCCGGCGGACTGTCATGCACCTCGACCTGCCAGGATCCGGCAGCCGTGGAGAGTGCCAGTGTGACCCGGCCCGGCGCCTCGGTGTAGAGCCGGCTGTTCGACAGGAGGTTGTCGAGCAGCTGCTGCAAGCGTGCCGGATCGGCTTCGACGATGGCCGGCGATTCAGGCAGCTGCAGGGAGAACTGCAACCCCGCCGTCTCGAAGCTGCGTGCGTGCGCCATTGAAGCGCGACCCAGCAGCTCCACCAGATCGACCTGCTCCATGCGATACGTCAGCGCCCCGACGTCCGAGAGTGCGAGCTCGTACAGATCGTCCACCAGCTTGCCGAGTTGGCGCACCTCCCCCTGCAAGGAGGACACGGCCGCTTGATCGAGCGGGCGGATGCCGTCTTCCAGCGCTTCGAGCTCCCCGCGCAGCACACTCAAGGGCGTGCGCAGTTCGTGCGATACATCCACCATGAAGGCGCGGCGCGTTTCCTCGTTGCGCCCGAGCGTCTGTGCCATGCGGTTGAAGTCCCGCCCCAATTGGGCGACCTCGTCGGTGCCGTGGACGGGCACGCGCGCATCGTGCTGCCCGTTCATCAACCGATGCGTGGCCGCCGCGATCTGCTTGACCGGCGCGAGCAAACGACGTGCGACCCACCAGGCGATCAGTCCTGCCAGCAGTACCGCCATCAGCGCCGCCACCAGCGTGGTGCGCAACTGGCCCGTGGCGAAGCGCTGGTCGCCGCCATCGGCCACGCTCTGAAAGGGCGCGAGGACGAGCCAGCCGACGGTCTTTCCGTCGACCACCACCGCCCGGTGCTGCATCGTCATGTCGATGCTGCGATAGCCCGCGACCCAGCGCTGCCGGTCGTCGAGCAGGCCAAGGCGCGACAGTGCACCTGTCAGATCGGGCGGCAGTGCCTCGTCGAGGCCGCCGGGGGGCAGCGGTTCGTCCGGTCCGGGGCGCAGCAGCTTGTACCAGGGGCGGCTTGGTTCGCCCAGAAAGTCCCAGTCGCGGTGCTGCGCGTAGGCCTGCGCGAGGCGCGGCAACACGGTGTCCATGCGCTCGATCGCCAACTCGTTCAGGTAGCCGAGAAAGCCGCGCTCGAAGTTCCAGCGCGTGGCCCCGCTGACCAGCAGCACGGTGAGCGCCGAAGTCGCAAGGATGGCCAGGAAAAGCCGGGTCGAAATGCCGAAGCGCATGCCGGAATTGTGCCGAAGCCCTGCACTCCCGTGCGGCGCTGCACAGGGCGAGAGGTCTTCATTCTTTCTGCACATTTGTCTTGCAGCATCCCTTCCGAACACGCAACGCTTCAGGGAATGCGAGCCATGGACACTTCACCGCCCGGCGTCACGCGCCGCACCGTTCTGATCACGAGCGTCGCAGCGGCAACGACAACGCCCGTCGCTGCTTCTGCAGCCGATGCGCCGCCGTCGGGCACGCCGAGATCTTCGCCCGCGTTCACCCTCAAGGTCAATGGAACGGACCACGCACTGCGTCTCGACCCGCGCGTCACGCTGCTCGACGCGTTGCGCGAGCACTTGAAACTGACCGGCTCGAAGAAGGGCTGCGACCACGGCCAGTGCGGCGCCTGCACGGTGCTGGTCAATGGACGGCGCATCAACAGCTGTCTCACGCTGGCCGCCATGCACGACGGCGACGAGATACGCACCATCGAAGGCCTGGGCCAACCCGGCGCCCTGCACGCGATGCAAGCGGCTTTCGTCAAGCATGACGGCTACCAGTGCGGCTATTGCACGCCGGGCCAGATTTGCTCCGCAGTCGGCATGCTGGCCGAACTGCGCGCCGGCATGCCCAGCCATGTGAGCGAGGACCTGAATGCACGCGCACGGCTCAGTGAAGAGGAGTTGCGCGAGCGCATGAGCGGCAATCTGTGCCGCTGCGCCGGCTATCCGAACATGGTGGCAGCCATCCGCGAAGTGGCGGGGGTGCGCGCATGAGGGATTTCAGTTTCGAGCGCGCGACGAGTCCGGCTGCGGCGGCCGCCGCGCAACGGCAGCCGGGCGCCTGCTTCATCGCGGGCGGCACCAATCTGCTCGACCTCATGAAGCTCGACATCGAGCGGCCGACCCACCTGATCGACATCAACCGCCTCGGCTTCGACCGCATCGAACCCACGGCCGATGGCGGATTGAAGATCGGCGCGCTGGTGCGCAATGCCGATCTGGCTGCCGATCCGAGGGTGCGGCGCGACTACGGGCTGCTCGCGCGCGCACTGTTGTCAGGCGCCAGTGCGCAGTTGCGGAACAAGGCGACCACGGCCGGCAACTTGCTCCAGCGCACACGCTGCTTCTATTTCTACGACACCACCAAACCGTGCAACAAGCGCATCCCGGGCAGCGGCTGCGCGGCGCTGGAAGGGTTCAACCGCGTGCATGCGGTGCTGGGTGCCAGCAAGGATTGCATTGCGGTCCATCCTTCCGACATGGCCGTGGCGATGCGGGCGTTGGATGCACGCATCGAAACGCTGCAGGCCGACGGCCGCACCCGACAGATTCCGATCGCCGATCTCCATTGCCTGCCTGGCGGCACGCCGCAGATCGAGACCGTGCTCGAGCGCGGCGAACTGATCACTGCCGTGCTGCTGCCACCACCGCTGGGTGGCGTGCAGCTCTACCGCAAGGTACGCGACCGCGCCTCCTATGCCTTTGCGTTGGTGTCGGTGGCGGCCGTGGTGGTGCGCTCGGGCAGTACCGTGACGGATGCGCGGCTGGCTTTTGGCGGCCTCGCGCCCAAACCCTGGCGGGTTGAAGCCGCCGAACGTCGGTTGATCGGCAGTGATGGCGGCGCCGAGGCGCGCAGCGCGGTGGCCGACATCGTGCTGGCCGGTGCGCAAGGCCATGGTCACAACGATTTCAAGATTCCGCTCTTGCGCCGCACGCTGACCGCCACGTTGGCGCGCGCCATCGGCGCTGCCTGAAGGAGCCAGCCAATGCAGTTCACCCATGCAGCAGGCGCCACGCCGCTCGATGCCCAAACCGTCGTGGGTCAATCGCTCGACCGGATCGATGGGCCGCTCAAGGTCAGCGGAAAGGCACGCTATAGCTACGAGTCCCACGAGGTGGCACCCGGTGCCGCCTATGGCTGGGTGGTGACGGCCGGCATTGCCAAGGGCCGCATCACCAGCATCGACAGTCGCGAGGCTGAGCGCGCGCCCGGTGTGTTGCTGATCTACACCCACTGCAACGTGCCACGCATGACGCCGACCGGGCGCACCAATCTGGTCGCGCAGTTGTCCGGTCCGGAGATCGTGCAGCATGGCCAGGCCGTGGCTTTTGTGGTGGCGGAAGGGTTCGAGCAGGCCAGGGCGGCCGCCTCGCTGCTGCGCATCGACTACGAGAGGGCGCCGGGGCGTTTCGATCTGGAGCAGGTGCTGCCCGACGCCGTGAAACCCGGGGACGACCCGAGCGCCGGCAACGAGCGTGCCGCCGATACCGCGGTCGGCGATTTCGAAAGCGCCTTCCAGGCTGCGCCGTTCCGGATCGATGCCCGGTTCACGACACCCGACCAGCATCCCGCGATGATGGAGCCGCAGGCGACCACTGCACTGTGGGACGGTGACCGCCTCACGCTCCACACCTCGCACCAGATGGCCAACTGGTGCGCCGCCGACGTGGCCGCAATGGTCGAGGTGCCTGTGGCCAATGTGCGGGTGATCGCGGCCTATGTGGGCGGCGGCTTCGGCGGCAAGCTGCGCACCTACGCCGAAGCGGTGCTGTCGGCCTTTGCCGCGCGCGAACTGCGCCGGCCCGTGAAAACGGCATTGGCGCGCCACCAGGTGCTGAACCACACCACGCGCCGCGCCGCCACCATTCAGCGGGTGCGCCTGGGCGCCACCGCCGATGGTCGGTTGACCGCACTCGGCCACGAGACGTGGACCAGCAACCTGCCCGGTCGCAGCTACTACGAAGGCGCCTCGCGCCAATCGCGCTCGCTCTACGCAGCGCCGAACCGCATGACGGCGCATCGTGTGTCGGCGTTGGACCTGCCCGAAGCCGCAGCGATGCGCGCGCCCGCCACGGCCACCGGGCAACTGGCCTTCGAGGTCGCTCTCGACGAGCTCGCGGAAAAGCTGCGCATCGACCCGGTGCAGCTGCGCATCCTCAACGACAGCCAGCATGACCCCGAAGTGGGCCCATCGCGTCCGTACTCCGGGCGCAAGCTCGTGCAATGCCTGCGCGAAGGCGCGCTGCGCTTCGGGTGGTCGCGCCGGAATCCGCAGCCGGCCCAACAGCGCGACGGCCGCTGGCTGGTCGGCATGGGCGTGGCCAGCGCCACCCATCATCACTCGGTGCGCCGCTCCAGCGCAGCGATCCTGCTCGATGGACAGGGCCGACTCACGGTGCAGACCTCGATGACCGACATCGGCACCGGCAGCTACACGGTGCTGGCGCAGATCGCAGCCGAGATGCTCGGGCTGTCGATGGCGCACATCACGGTGCAGCTCGGTGACACGCTGCACCCGGCCGGCGCCGGGTCCATCGCCTCGATCGGTGCAGGCAGCGCGGGCTCATCGGTGTACGACGGCTGTCAGCAACTGCGTCAGTTGCTGGCACAACGCGCCGGCTTCGACCCGACCGCGGTGCGCTTCGAGGATGGGCGGATCGTTGTCGGGAAGCAATCGCGCACGTTGGCCGAGCTGACCGGGCCCGAGGGCCTTCGCGTGCTCGGGACCGTGGAGCCGGGCGATCTCGCGACGCGATATGCGCAGGCGGCCTTCGGCGCGCATTTCTGCGAGGTGGGTGTCGATGTCGACACGGGCGAGACGCGTGTGCGTCGCATGCTCGGCGTGTTTGCGGCGGGGCGCATTCTCAATCCGAAACTGGCGCGCAGCCAGGCCATTGGCGCCATGGTCTTCGGCATCGGGTCCGCGCTCATGGAGGAGGCGGTGGTCGACAAGCACCATGGCTACTTCGTGAACCACGACATGGCCGAATACCTCATCCCGGCCCATGCCGACGTACCTGCCATCGAGGCCATTCACCTGCAGGATGCCGATGATCTGGCAAGCCCGATCAAGGCCAAGGGCATCGGCGAGCTGGGGACCTGCGGCTCGGGTGCCGCCGTGGCGAACGCGATCTACAACGCCACCGGCGTGCGCGTGCGGGACTACCCGATCACGCTGGACAAACTGCTCTCAGGCTTGCCGCTGCGTGCTTGAATGCAGGGCTGTCGTGCGTCGCCTTTTTTCCTCGCTGCTCCTGACGGCCGTCCTGATGTTGGCGGGCTGCGCTTCGCTGCCCGACGAGGGCCCGCGCACCGCGAGCACCTCTGTGCCGGTACAGGGGCCGCCCACACCCCTCGACCGCATCGCCACCGCTTCGATGGCGGGTGCCGAGCCGGGTGCCAGTGGCTTCCGTCTGATGCTCGGGCTGGCCAGCATGGACACGCGCTTGGCGCTGCTGCGCAATGCCCAACGCTCGCTCGACCTCCAGTATTACCACCTGCACGACGACGCCACCGGTAGATTGGTGCTGCGCGAGTTGCGCAACGGCGCTCAGCGCGGGGTGCGCGTGCGCCTGCTCGTCGACGATCTCTACACCGAGGAGATCGGCGCCATGCTCGAAGGCCTGGAGGCCTACCCGAACGTCGAAGTGCGGTTGTTCAACCCCTTTCCCACCCGCGGCGGCCTGGTTCGACGTTTCGGCCTGGCGCTCTTCGACTTTGCCCGCGTCAACCGGCGCATGCACAACAAGCTCTTCGTGGCCGACGGCGTGCTGGCCGTGGCGGGCGGCCGCAACCTGGGCGACATCTACTTCATGCGCGACGCCGATTCGAATTTCTTCGACTACGACGTGCTGGCGGCCGGCGCCGTGGTGCCGCAGATGGCAAGCCTGTTCGACGAATACTGGAATGCACCGCAGGTGCGCATCGCCGCCTCCGTGTTGCATCCCCAGGGCGCGCCGAACGCTTTGCGAACAGCCTTTGACCAGCGCGTCGACGGTGCCGAAACGCCCGAACCGGTGGCCTTCCGTCAGGTCGATCCGCTGGGCCGGGTGACGCTGGGCGACGAACTGGCCGCCGGCCGCGTCAAGCTGGCCTTCGGTACGGCACAAGCCTTTGCCGATTCACCCGCCAAAGCCTGGGGCGAGCAGGAGAGCCGGCGCCTGCCGAGCGGTGCGCTGATCGATACCAGCCGCCGCCTGCTCGGCGAGGCGGCACAGCAGGCGCAGCAGGAGATCGTGACGACGTCGCCTTACTTCGTGCCGGGTCCGCTCGCGCTCGAGGGCATGCGTCGCAATGCGGCGCGCGGCATTCGCCAGACGCTGATCACCAACTCGCTGGCTGCCACCGACGAGCCGGTCGTGCACACCGGCTACCGGCGCTATCGGGACAACCTGTTGCGCGCCGGCATGCAGATCTACGAGGTTCACCCCAACGCAAACAGGGCACTGTTTGTCGGCAACATCGGCGAGGGCGCGCAGGTGCGACTGCATACGAAGGCGCTGGTCATCGACGGCAAGCGGCTCTTCCTCGGCTCGGTCAACATGGACCCGCGTTCGGATGCGCTGAACACCGAGTTCGGCCTGTTGATCGACTGCCCGCCGCTGGCGCAGGAGGCGCTGGCATTCCTCGACGAGTTGAGGACGCATGCCTCCTTCCAGGTCAGACTGCGGGCCGGCAGTGAGAGCGACCTTGAGTGGTGGCGCATTGATGGACCTGAGCCGACCAAGGTGGCCGATCAGGAACCCGGGGCCGATCTCGCGACGCGCGCCAAGCTCTACTTCCAGTCGCTGGTGATTCCCGAATCGATGTTGTGAGGCATCGAGCAAGATTCGAAGGGCCGCATCCTGCCCTCAGCCCGCCAGGGCGGCCAGCGCCGCATTGAACGTTGCGCTCGGCCGCATCACCGCATCGGTCTTGCGCACGTCCGGCAGGTAGTAGCCGCCGATGTCGGCCGGCTTGCCCTGCACGGCGGCGAGCTCGTCCACGATCTTCTGCTCGTTGGCGGCCAGGGCCTCGGCGAGCGGCTTGAAATGGGCGGCCAGTTCCTTGTCTTCGGTCTGCTCGGCCAGGGCCTGGGCCCAGTAGAGCGCCAGGTAGAAGTGGCTGCCGCGATTGTCGAGCTGACCGGTCTTGGGCGAGGGGCCCTTGTTGTTGTCCAGCAGCGTGCCGGTGGCGGTGTCGAGTGCCTTGCCCAGCACCTTGGCCTTGGCGTTGCCGGTCTTGATGCCCAGGTCCTCCAGGCTCACGGCCAGCGCGAGGAACTCGCCCAGCGAATCCCAGCGCAGGTGGTTCTCTTCCACCAGCTGCTGCACGTGCTTGGGTGCCGAGCCGCCGGCGCCCGTTTCGTACATGCCGCCGCCGGCCATCAGAGGGACGATGGACAGCATCTTGGCCGAGGTGCCCAGCTCCATGATGGGGAACAGGTCGGTCAGGTAGTCGCGCAGGATGTTGCCGGTGGCGCTGATGGTGTCGAGTCCGCGGATCACGCGCTCCAGCGTGTAGCGCATGGCGCGCACCTGGCTCATGATCTGGATGTCCAGTCCGGTGGTGTCGTGCTCGTGCAGGTACATCCTGACCTTGGTGATGAGCTGCGCCTCATGGGGGCGGTATGCGTCGAGCCAGAACACCACCGGCATGCCCGAGTTGCGCGCGCGCGTGACGGCAAGCTTGACCCAGTCGCGGATGGCGGCGTCCTTGACCTGGCACATGCGCCAGATGTCGCCCGCTTCCACGTCCTGGCTGAGCAGCACCTCGCCCGTATCGAGATCGGTGATGTTGGCCACGCCGTCCTCGGGGATCTCGAAGGTCTTGTCGTGCGAGCCGTATTCCTCGGCCTGCTGCGCCATCAAGCCGACGTTGGGCACGGTGCCCATGGTCTTGGGGTCGAATGCGCCGTGCCACTTGCAGAAGTTGATGATCTCCTGGTAGATGCGGGCAAAGGTGCTCTCGGGCATCACGGCCTTCACGTCCTTCAGCCGGCCGTCGGCGCCGTACATCTTGCCGCCGTTGCGAATCATCGCGGGCATGGATGCGTCCACGATCACGTCGTTGGGCGAATGGAAGTTGGTGATGCCCTTGGCGGAATCCACCATCGCCAGCTCGGGGCGATGCTCGTGGCAGGCGTGCAGGTCGCGCCTGATCTCATCCTGCGTACTTTGAGGCAGGGTGGCGATCTTGTTGTACAGGTCGACCATGCCGTTGTTGACGTTCACGCCCAGCTCCTCGAACAGCTTGGCGTGCTTGTCGAAGGCCTCGCGGTAGAAGATCTTGACGCAGTGGCCGAACACGATGGGGTGCGACACCTTCATCATGGTGGCCTTCACGTGCAGCGAGAACATCACGCCTGTCTTGTGTGCGTCCTGGATCTGCTGCTCGTAGAAATCGACCATGGCCTTCTTGCTCATGAACATGGAGTCGATCACCTCGCGCTCGAGCAGCGAAACCTTCGGCTTGAGCACGATGGCCTTGCCGCTCTTGGCGATCAGTTCCATTTTCACGTCGCGCGCCTTGTTCAGCGTCATCGACTTCTCGCCGTGGTAGAAGTCGCCCTGGTGCATGTGCGAGACGTGCGAGCGCGACGCCTGGCTCCACTCGGCCATGTGATGCGGGTTCTTGCGCGCAAATTCCTTCACTGCATTGGGCGCACGGCGATCGGAGTTGCCCTCCCGCAGCACGGGGTTCACCGCGCTGCCGATGCATTTGTTGTAGCGCGCGCGGACGTCCTTCTCCTCGTCCGTCTTCGGGCTCTCGGGGTAGTCGGGAATCTTGTAGCCCTTGGCCTGCAGTTCCCCGATGGCGGCCTTCAGCTGGGCCACCGAGGCGCTGATGTTGGGCAGCTTGATGATGTTGGCTTCGGGCCGCAGCGTCAGCTTGCCCAGCTCTGCCAGGTTGTCCGGCATCCGCTGCGTTTCGGTCAGCGCCTCGGGAAACTGCCCCAGGATGCGGGCGGCCACCGAGATGTCGCTGGTGGCGACGTCGACGCCCGCCGACGCGGCGAACGCTTGGATGATGGGCAGCAGCGAGGCGGTGGCCAGGCGCGGCGCCTCGTCGGCGAGGGTGTAGATGATTTGGGAGGTTCGGGCGGTCATGGTGGCTTTCGGGCGGGCTGAACAACAACGCAATGTCACGAGATGGACGGCGTGGCGGACGGGTGCAAACTTTAACAAGTTGAGGCGCGGCGCGCACGGCATTGTGGGGGCTCGGCCTCTGGCTCGCCGGTGCCGGGAACCGTGAGGCGCGCGATGCCGCTACAGCCAGCGACGAACTTGAGATTTGAACTCGCGGTATGCCGGGCCGTGCAGCGCCTCCAGGTAGCGCTCCTCGGGCAGCACCACCCCGAAGTGCACGACGACAACGAACGCGAGGGCACCGAGGGCAAAAAACCAACTGCCACTCAGCAGGCCAAAGCCGGCGAGCAGGCCCACCATGGCCACATACATGGGATTGCGGCTGAAGCGATAAGGACCCTGCCTGACAACTGCTACGGCTGGAGACGTTGGGCGCACGGGAGTACCAGCCCGCTTGAACGTGCGAGAACTCCATCCGAGCAAGCCCAGTGATACAGCGCTGAGGACGGCACCCGCAACCATCCCAGGAATCGACCCGTCAAAGTGGCCGAACCACGCGAGCTGTGCAAGGATGCAGGCGATGGCAAGGCCAAGAAGAAGCAACGGCGGTGGAACCACCATGCCGACCTTGGTGCGCTCATTCGACGATGGTGAAGTCGACATACTTGTCCTCGGAAGTTGGTATCTGTGGCGCCCCCGCGTACGGAAGCCGGCCTCACTTCTGGTCCCGCCCCTTGCGCTCGCACTTGCGCCAGTACTGAAATTCTTCCTCATGGACTTCAATGTCCAGCTCGGAGACCCTGGCCTGGAGCCGCTCCTGTACTTCAGCTACGGCTCGGTTGTAGATTGCTGGGCCAACTTCTTCCAGGAAGAAGCCGAGGAGAGCGCCCGCAGCGATGTTGCCGATGGGCTCCTCCATGTTTTCGCGGAAGTACCTCTCGATGGAGGCGATGGCTTCCTTCCGTGCTTCCTTGCTCAGCTCGATGGTCATGCGACCCTCCTCCAGGTTTGCGTGCAGGGGTTCGGGCGAATTCTGCCCTGCGAGGCAACCGCCGTTTTTGGCCGCCTGCTGCCGGCCAGGGTGGCGACGCTCGGAGCTTTGGGCGCCGGGGTGTGGAGCGTCAACGCGCTTGCCGTTTGAGCTTCCAATGAGCCAGAAGCCTCGCAAGGACTGCGCCGAATGCCAGGCCAACGCCATCGGCGAACAGATCGCCGAACTCCGCGTAGCGGCTGGGTGTCAACGACTGCAGCACCTCGATCAGCCCACCATACGCCAGCAACCCGGCCAATGCCAAGACTGTGCGCCCGGGCCACGACCAGTGCGAGAGAAGCGCGAGCGCCGCAAAACCCAGCGCGTGGTTGCCTTTATCCCAGCCTGTGGTGGGCATGCTCGGCGACGGGGGCATCAGGGAGAGCACCAGAATCGTCAGCATGCACAAGGCAAGCGCCCAGCGCCATGGCGCTACCCGCATACAGCCCTGTCGGCTCTGTAGATGACACTGAACCGCTCGCACGCAACAGGCATGACCTGGCTTGGCTCTCGGCCGACGCGCGCACACTCGCGGCCAAAGTATGCCCAGTGAACGCGGCGCCAGTACGCCAGCGACCCATCGCCTTCGCCCTCGCTTGCGGCGAATTCGGCACTGACTTGCTCGAATGGCAAGACCTCGACCTCCAGAGTCTCGATGACACACGCAGGCTTTCGATCCCAATAGGTGACGACACTGAGGGCGCCGGGCGTTGGTGTCGTGCGGCCTGCATTCTCAAAGGACCAGACAAGACTGGCCGTTGCCCGCTTGACGCCTGCAAGCACAAGGTCCGCCAGTGCGTTGGCATCGGTTTCGTTGTCATCGAAGTGGAACGCCTCGAGGAACCGGGTGGAGCAGTCTTCTCCAGACTCGGCGCAGAAGGCGTCCCAGAACGTGGCGATGCTTGAGGGAATGTTCATGCTCATCCGCTTATTCGCCCAACTTGACGCTGAAATCCAAGTTCCTCGGAGGTAGTGCCTTCTATGGCAGGCAACCCGGCCGGGGTCGCAAAACTCAAGCATGCTGAGGCAACGCCGCCAAGGCTGATCTTCATGTTGCGCCCTTTTCCGAACGGCCGAAAACCTTCTTATATCTCCGATCCGCCGAGCGGCGACACCCCGGGTCAGCCGAACGTGCGCCCAAAACTCCTATGGCGATGACTCCCCAGAGCCAGGGCTTCAAAGCGGCACGGGGCGTCCGGGAAGCGTCGTGCGACCGCGCGCGCGAAGACTGTCGATGAGGCGCAACTCCGTCTGCGCCTGCCTGTCGCCGGCATCGAGTTCGAGGCAGCGGCGATAGCGGCTCTCGGCTTCGTCGAGACGGCCCATCTCGATGAGGGCGAAGCCCTGGCCGCGCAGTGCGCGGGTTTGGTGGCGGGCCCTTTCGTCGTCCCTGGAAAACTCGGTGAGGCGTTCGGCTTCGGTGAAGATCTCGAGCGCCTTCGGCCAGTTCTTGTCGATCTGGTAGGTGTGACCGAGCTCCGAGCGGAACTGGGCATTGGCAGGCGAGAGCTCGATCGCCCGCTCGATGGCGCGGCGTGCTTCGGGAATTCGCTTCAGTTCGATCAGCGCGTAGCCCTTGAGGTACTGGGCATAGCCCCAGGTCGGGCCGACGTCGATCGCGTCCTTCCGGTCGCTCGCCGCCTGGGTCATGTAGTAGAGGCTCTCGGGCACGGTGCGCGCGCTGTAGATGCGCTGCTTGCTGTCGCGGTATCGGGCCTCGAAGCGGCCGATCAATCCATCGATCACCTGCTGGCCTTCCGCGGGCCTGGCTTGCTTGAAGATCAGGAGGCTCGCCTTCTCGAAGTCGGCCAGGTCCTGCGCCTGGGTTTCCTTCGCGGCGGGCACCGTTGCCTTGGCACCCGGCCCGGTCGCGCAGCCGCATGCGAGGACGGCGATGGTCATCGCCAGCGCCAGCATGAATGTCTTCATGGTTCCCTCCTCGTCTGCTGGCGAGCTTAGCCGAACACCCGCCCCCAGGACAGAGGGCCTCGCCGATCGGCTGGCGGCCGCAATTGCAGGAGATGCGGCCAGCTTTAGACATACGTCTTTTGTGGGATTCGCATCTTGTGCGACCGCGCGAAGATTTGGAGATGTGTAGCCTTTGGTTCAAGCGCGTATTCGTCCCGTGATCAACGAATACCTCAATCTCGACGTCAAGCTGTTCGGCTGCGAGGACAAGGCCGACGGAATGCATTTCAGCGTGCAGATCGAGTACTCGCCGGTAGGAGAGCAGAAGGACGCCGAGAAAGTGGTTTTGTCGTCCGCCTTGAGCAACCGCCTCGTCGCTTTGGAGCGCCGCGAACTCGACGGCGACAAGCCTGCCATGACGGCGGTCGGCATGGAGATTGCGCAACTGCTCTTTCCGGCCAACGGTCGAGACTATCTCAAGAATTCACTGTCAAAGCTCGCCGGAAATCAAGGCTTGCGCATCCGGATCAAATGCGCTTCGATCGAACTCGATCGCGTCCCATGGGAATTCGCCTACATCGATCGCGGACTCGAGAACTCGGGGGGCGCGGCAGGCAATCGCGGCTATCTGGTGCTGGACTCCAGGATCTCGCTTGTGCGCTATGAGCTCTGCTCGCAGTTGATGGAAGCGACGCAGCGGAACCAGGAAAAGAAACGGCTGGTGGCGGTGCTCTGCGAGCCTGAAGATCGAAGAAACCCGAAGAACCCGTTGAAAATCGACGACGAACTTTCAAACCTCGTCGAGGCATTGAAGGATGTTCGGAACATCACTGTCGATCGTTGCTCGCCGGCGACCCGTGGACAATTGCAGGAACTGCTTCTCGACGGCGCCGATGTGTTTCATTTCGCAGGTCACGGCGCGCTGCGGCGAAATGCGGGCAATGGCACATCTGCTGCATTTCTGCTTCTGCAGCGCGGCGACGGAAGCAGCGATGAATGGGAAGTCGACGACATAGCATTGCGGCTTGCGAGCAAGGGGATTCAGCTCGCGGTGCTGGGCGCATGCCAATCGGCGGAGACCGACGGGCGCAATTCCTGGGCGGGTATCGCGCCCTCGCTCGTTCGCGCAGGAATACCTGCGGTGATCGGCATGCAATACACGGTCTTCGATCAAAGCGCGGTGGCATTCTCGAAAATGCTCTACCTCTGCTGGTCGAAGTTTCCGACGATCGATGAGGCGATGGCCGAAGCGCGCGGCGCGATCGCCAATCTCGGCGCGCGCACCGGACGCGATTTCGCAACGCCGGTTCTTTACCTCCGGCTGCGAGATCGCGGCCCCGGTCCTGGACCTGGACCTGGACCTGGACCTGGACCTGGACCTGGACCCGGGCCTGGCCCCGTGCTCGCGGCAATTGCCGAGCTCTACGACTACAAGCAGGTTCACGAAGCACTTCATTCAGCGAGGACGCGAGGATTCAATCTCATCCAGCTGCGCAAGGACGAATTTCCGAATGGCACCACGGTCAGGGAGTTCACGATGCACGCCCGCGATCTGCGCAAGACCTTGCAGGACGTGCAGCGAATCCGCGCTCAGAAGCGATGCGACGACGACATGCTGCAGGTCATCGAGGAGGAGTTCTCGGGTGCGCTCGAGACCCTCGATGAAGCGCTCAAAGTGCGGGTGCAGGAGAAACTCGAAGATGCCCTGGCCGGTCTCGATACGCTCCTGACAGCGCATCCAGCCAGGGTCGATGCGTGTATGGCATTGCTCGCGAAGCGGCTCGATCTCGATGCGCTGCTGGGTCCTCTGCGCGGAGGAGGTCTTGCCGGCGCGGCTGTGGATGACCAGATGGCAGCCATGATCCAGTCGGCCGCGGAAATGCTTCATCTCGGCGAAAAGCTGCGCAGCAGCGCCGCACTTCACAACCTGTGCCAGAACGTGGACACCAAGCTGGCGATGATCCGCAAGACCGCCGTAGCGCAACGCTTCAACGAGATACGCAGGCATTGGAAGCCAATGAGCGCTTCCCTGTCGAAAATTCTGGACGACTGGGAACCGGTCTCGCGAGAGGCCTTCAGACTTCACTCGGAGCAGTTGGGCAACGGCGTCGCCGCAAACGACGAGCGGACGGCGGGGAGCGTCTTTGACGAGTTCTGCGATGACTTCGACTACGGGTTCTTCACGGTCGACACGGACTTCAAGACGCTGTGCGGCGAGATGAACACCAGGGCGATCCAGTCCGTTTCGAATCTACCGGCGGAAGACAGGCCGCACTGAGAGGTCATCGTGGAATCGGCCATCGAGTGCTTTCAAACCCATGCGGAATTCCAGGATGCGCATGAGTCGTTGATGGCGCTTCTCGACGAGGCGGAGCACGACGACATTTCGAGCACGATCGGGGAGAGCGCCCCCCGCGAAAATGAAGAAAAGCATCTGCTGAGAATAATGGGCCCGGTCAAGGATTTCCTGAAGCGGGGGACCTTGGGCGGCGCCTACATTCACGAGCCGAGGGAGCGCCGCGGCTGCCAGGCGTTGCTCGACTACTGGGCAACGCTTTGCTACGGAGCCGGCATCGACATCGGCCGGCCCATCCTGGCCGCGCCCGACGCGGGCGTGTTGCCGACCCTGGCGGAAAGCGCTTGTCCCTACGTGGGCCTGGATGCGTTCGACGAAGGCGATGCCAGGAACTTTTTCGGTCGCGCAGAGCAAGTTTCGGCACTCGCTGCAAAGTTGCAGGAAGAGCGCCTGGTCATCGTCACGGGCGCGTCGGGCAGCGGGAAGTCGTCGCTGGTCCTGGCCGGTTTGATACCTGCACTGAAAGCGGGCGCCGTTCCCGGCAGCCGGAAGTGGCGATATCTGCCGGCCCTGGTGCCGGGGACGGCGCCGCTTCTCCATCTCGCGCAGGCCGTGCAGCCGCGCGAGGCCGACGCACGCGCATGGGCCATCGAACATTCCGACCGCTTTCTCCACGACCCAGGGCACCTTGCTGCTTTGCTCTCGAGCAACGACGAGCCCGCGTTGCTCGTGGTCGATCAGTTCGAAGAAGTCCTGACCATGCGCACGGCCGAAACTTCCGAGGTCTATTTGCGCTTCGTCGCGAATCTGTTGCAGCTCGTCGATACGCCGCAGCCGACGCATCGCGTCATCGTGACGATGAGAAAAGACGTCGAGTCGATGCTGGCGCGCGACTATCCCGATCTCTACCGTCGCTACAGGTCCGCGTCGTTCCCGGTCTACTCGATGGAGTCCACGCATCTGCGCGATGTCATCGAAAAGCCGGCGTCGTTCGTCGGCCTGAAGTTTCAGGACGGCGTAGTCGACGAGTTGGTCAAGAGCGTCGTCGGAGAAGACTCCAGCCTGCCGCTGCTGCAGTTCAGCCTGATGGCGTTGTGGGACAGAAGAAAAGGCAATCTGATCACGACCGAAGCCTATCGCGAGGTGGGCAGCCCGAGACAGGCGATGGCCGAGGCAGCGCGGCGGCTGTACGACGGTCTGCCGAAGGAGCAGCAACTCGCGGCGCAAAAAGTGTTCTTGTCCTTGTCGCGGTTTGGCGAGGGTGCGACGGTGTTTCGCGCCCGTGCCTCGCGACGCGAGCTTCACCGCGTTGCGGATCGAACCAATGTGGACAGAGTCCTCGAGAAATTCGAGAGCGCTCGGCTCATCCGTATCACGCGCCTGGCCGGTGACCCGGAGGACGATCTGGCCGAAGTCGCCCACGAATCCCTGCTGCGCAACTGGGATCTGCTCAGCACGTTGTTCTCCGATCAGCGGATCGAGCGCGAGCGCAGGGCTTTCCTGCGAAAACAAGCAGAAAAATGGCGAGAGGGCGCTTTCAACGAAGCGTTCCTGCTCAGCGGAATCGCGCTGAAGCAGGCAAATGAAGAGGTCGATCCTGCGTCGATCAACAAGCTCGAGCGAGAGTTTCTTGTTGCAAGCGAAACGGTCGAAGCCGCACGCGATGCAAGGCTCAGGAGGGAAGCGCGTCGCGCGCTCGTTGCCATGTTCATCGCGGTGGCGTTTGCGATGGTTGCCGTCGTTCAATGGTGGAATGCAGAGGGCAGGCGCCACACTGCAGACGCGCGACGGCTCGCGACGAACGCGCTCGTCCAGGCAAGTTCGAACTCAGACCTCAGTGTTCTGCTTGCGCTGGAGGCGAAGCAGATCGAACCGGCAATGGCACTCGATGTCGTTCCGGCGATCATGGAAGCCACGCGCTTCAGGCGACCGCTCTGGCGTCTGACGCCAGAGCAAGTCGATCCCGAACAATTCGATGCATCGAACAGGCTCAATCCGCGCTCGCTCGGGCGATTCGGCAGCTCGAGAGCACTTGCACTGAGCCCCGACGGCAAGCGGCTGATCATTGCGAACCGAGGCTCGGTGGCCGAATGGAATGTCGAGAAAGAGCCTTTCCCTGTTCGGCAGCTCGCATGGGCGGAATCGGTTCGCACCGTGAACTTCGTCTCCTACAGCCACGACGGATCGTATCTGGCTGCTGCAACCGACAGAGGGCTGTCCGTCTGGACCGCAGCAGGCGAGAAGATACCGCGTGGTTTCAATCAGACCGGTGCCCTCAGGCGCGTTGAGTTCAGCGGCGACGGTCGCATGCTCGCTGCGGTGACTGAACACGGCGGCGGGCTGCATGTGTGGTCCCTTCCCGACGGAGAGCTTCTGTTGTCGGCCCGGCCAAGCGCGGGCGACGGTGGGGATGTGAACAGTGTCTTCTTCGATCGGGCCTCCAAAACAGTCGTCTTCATGCGGGCGCCCAAAGACGGCGAGATGAAGCTGAAGCTCTATCGATATCGGATAGCCAACGGCCGGATCGACCCGGTGCCCGAGACTGTCGACACGGAGGAATGCAAATCCGTGGCCGCCTACGCGGCCTCCGGTGGCCGCATCGGCATGTCTCAAAACCCGCTGATCTGTACCTACGACACCAACCCGTCTGCGGCGGCCGGTGGCAACTCCATCTCCAAATCGACCGAACGCCAGATGCAGCTTGTCGACGACATCGTGTTCAGCGGCGACGGGCGATTCGTCGTCAAGCTTCTGCGCAGCAATTCCGAGGCCAGCATTCTCGACTTCGCATCGGGCGAGACTGCACGATTGCAAGGCGCATTCGATCTCGACGAACAGTCGTCTTATGAGGGCGCGCTCAGCATTAGCGCGAACGGTACGCGCTTTGCCATCCAGGGCAAGGACGGCTCGGTTCGCGGCTTTCAACTCGGTGAACAATCGCGAAGGTTTCGCGAGTACGGAAAGATTGACCGGATCAGCCCTGACGGTAAAAAAATAATAGCTCCGTCGTACAAGGACGGGGTCCTGGGCCATGGACTTTGGGACGTCGTCGCGGGATCGCTTCAGAACCAGCTGGATGCTACGCAGTTCGAACGGGAAAAAACCTGGCTGAGTTCGGATGGGAAGTTTCTCATCGGCAACAAGTTGTCCTGCACGACGAGCACGGACGAGGCACCACGCAGCTGCGTGGCCGCCTTGCCGGTCGACGGCGGTTCGCTCATCGAAATTCCTCTCTCTTCCAGCGCCGGGAGAACGGAGGACCTGGTACTCGTTCAGAACGACCAGCACCTGCGTGTCTACAGCGCCGGCATCAAGGATCCGATATTCGAAATGAAGCGTGATCCTGCTCTCGGGAGCGCCTCGATCGACCTGGGTGCAAAGGGTGTTTTTGCAGTCAAGCGGGTGTCGGCCGATCAGGTATCCGTGGAGGTCTACAAGTTCGAAAATGGCAAGGCCCGCCTCCACAAAGCACTGCCATCCCTCGCAGCGAAGAAGGGCGCGGATGTTTCTTTTTCGGGCGATGCGAGATTCATCGTTGTCAAGAGCGAGATGCGGGTGCGCGTATGGGATCTCGCCAAAGCAGCCGTGGAGCCGGTTCTTGATCAGGACGGCGTTCGCCCGGAGGACATCTTCGTCCCGGCGAAGGCCGGCATGGCCATCAGCAGAAAAGGTGCAGGGGGACAGTGGGAGATTCGCGACCTCGACCGCGGCGGCGACATCGTAGAGAGACTGCCGGGCGACTTCCGGATCGACCGGAGCGGGGCCTACGCGTGGGGACACGCGGCGGACAAGCTCGAGATTCGATCGCTGCGCGATATCCGTGCAAAGCCGCTGCCGCTGGTCGTCGATGCCCAGGCCCGGCCGAGAGCCTTCGCTTCGTCTTCGTCCGTGGCGCTGGTGGAATTTCCGCGTGAAGGGCGCGCGAGGGTTTACGAAGTCGTTACCGGCAAGGTCTTGACCGACATGACGCTGGACTCGATCGCACCGCCGTGGCTATCGGAGAATGGGCAATATTTCGTGGACAAGTATCAGCGCCTGATACCGACGAAGTCGGAGGAGCTGTTCGAGGCAGCAAAGGTATGGGTGGGACGGCCCTTCACCGTCGAAGAGCGCTGCATCCTGGTGGACGCAAACCCCTGCCCGCGAGCGGGAAAGCCTGACTCGGCAAAAAGCCGATAGCGAACGCGTGGCGGCCGAACCAAATGTCCCATTGACAGAACAATAGAACGGTCGAATCATCGAGGGCATGTCGCAGATGCCCTTGCCGAAATACCACCAGATCTACCTGGTGCTGCGCGAGCAGCTTGAAGAAGGGCGTTTCGCCGAAGGCCTGCCTGGCGAACTCGCGCTGATGGATCAGTTTGCCGTGGCCCGCGTCACGGTGCGACGCGCGCTGGCGAGGCTGTCCGACGAAGGCCTGATCTCGCGCAATCCCGGTCGGCGCACACGGCCCGTTCCGCCGGCGCCCGCGACGCAAGCGCGTCCTGCCGATGGCAGCGAACGCGCCAACCTGCGCGGCTTGCTCGAGAACCTGGTCACCATGGGCCTGCGCACCTCGGTCAAGGTGATCGACGTCGCGATGGTCTCGGCGTCGACCCAGGTCGCCGAGGCGCTGCAACTGCAGCTCGGCGATTCGGTGCAGAAGGCGATACGCGTGCGCTCGACGCGCGAGGGCCCGCTCTCGCACATCACCACCTACGTGCCGGCCGAGATCGCGCGCCAGTTCGGCCGGCGCGAACTCGCGAAGAAGCCGATCCTGATGCTGCTCGAAGAGGCTGGGGTCAAGGTCGGGCGCGCGCACCAGACGATCTCGGCGCGGCTCGCCGACAACGTGCTGGCCGAGCACCTCGAAGTCTCCGTCGGCTCGGCGCTGCTGGCCGTGCGCCGCCTGGTCTACGACGATGCCGAGCGGCCCGTGCAGTGGCTGCACGGCTTCTACCGGCCCGACCGCTACACCTACGAGATGCAGCTGTCCCGCGTGGGCGGCATCGACGCCAAGGTGTGGGTCAGCAAGGATGTGTCAGCCCAGTTCAACTGAAGAAGGAAAAGCCCCCATGTCGAATCGCCGCCGCTTCATGTCGCAATCCGCCGCCGTGGCTTCCGCCATCGCATTCCCGCTCGTGGCCGGTGCGCAGCCGAAGACCGTCAAGGTCGGCGTGCTGCATCCGGTGACCGGCGCGCTCGCCTACTCGGGGCAGCAATGCCGGCTGGGCGCGCAACTCGCGATCGAGGACATCAACAAGGCCGGCGGCATCAAGTCGCTGGGCGGCGCGCAGATCGAGGCGCTGCTGGGCGACGCGCAGTCGCAGCCGCAGGCCGGCAGCGCGGAGGTCGAGAAGATGAACGAGTCCGGGGTCTCGGCCATCGTCGGCGCCTTCGCCTCGGCGATCTGCCTGGCGACCACGCAGGCCGCGGCCAAGTACAACCTGCCGCACGTGGTGGACGTGGGAGTGGCCGACCAGATCGTGGAGCGCGGGCTCAAGAACACCTTCCGCTTCGGCCCCGGCTACAAGAAGTCGACCGAGGTCGCGATGGCCAACCTGCTGGTGCTCAACAAGGCCGCGGGCAACCCGGCCAAGACGGTGATGATCATCCACGAGGAGTCGCTGTTCGGCGCCGGCACGGCGGCGCTGCTGTCGCGCGAGCTGCCGGGCTACGGCTTCGACGTGAAGGAGGTGGTGAAGCACGCCAACCCGACGCGCGACTTCAACAACATCGTGCTGCGCATGAAGTCGATCAACCCGGACATCGTGATCCCGGCCAACTACTACAACGAGTACGCGCTGCTGGTGCGCACCATGCAGCAGCAGAAGGTGGCGCCCAAGGCCATCTTCTCGGTGCTGGGCGGCGCGGCGTCGAGCTACAAGTTCGTGAAGGAGTTTCCTGATGCGGCCAACGGCATCATCGACTGCAACCACTGGTTCAACCCCAAGGACAAGCGCTCGCAGGAGCTGCGCAAGCGGGTCGAGGCCAAGGGCCAGTTCTTCAGCTACGAGGTGTTCATGACCTACACCGCGATGTGGCTCCTGGCCGATGCGCTGGAGCGCGCGAAATCGACGGAGCGCGCCGCCATCATCGATGCGCTGGAGAAGAGCACCTTCTCGAATCACATCATGCCGTACGGCCCGACGAAGTTCACGAACGGGCAGAACGAAGGCGCGCAGCCGCTGATGACGCAGGTGGTGAAGAACGACATCAAGGTGATCATTCCGCGGGACTACCGCGAGGTGGATCCGCTGTTCCCGCTCAAGGCCTGAGCAATACGGGATGCTCGACTTCGGCATTCTTTTCCCGTCCGTGCTCAACGGACTCACGACCGGCGCCGTCTACGCCTTGATCGCGCTCGGCCTCACGCTGATCTACGGCGTCCTGCACATCATCAACTTCGCGCACGGCGCCTGCCTGATGCTGGCGCTCTACGCGGTGTACTTTCTCAAGGAGCGCTTCGGCATCGACCCGTACCTGGCATTGCCGATCGTGGTGCCCGGCATGTTCGCGCTCGGCTACGCGCTGCAGCGCATCGTGATCAACCGCGCGGGCCACGGCAAGGACGAGAACATCCTGCTCGCCACGCTCGGCATCGCGATCGTGATGGAGAACCTCGCGCTCATCTTCTTCAAGTCCGACACGCGCAGCATCGACACCGCCTACTCGCTCAGCACGGTCGCGATCGGCCCCGCGATGATCGCGGTGCCCAAGCTGGTGGCCTTCGCGGGCGCGCTGGTGGTGTCCGCGCTGCTGTTCTGGATCATGGGCCGCACCGATCTCGGCCGCGCGATCCGCGCCGTGGCCAAGGAGAAGGAAGGCGCCAAGCTGATGGGCATCGACGTCGACCATGTCTACGCGATGAGCTTCGGCATCGGTCTGGCCTGCCTGGGCGCCGCCGCCTGCTTCCTGCTGCCGGCCTACTACGTGAACCCGCAGGTGGGCAGCGGCTTCGTGCTGGTGGCCTTCACCATCGTCGTGCTCGGCGGCATGGGCAGCTTCGTCGGCGCGCTGATCGGCGGCTTCCTGGTCGGCGTGGTGGAGTCGCTCGGCGGGCTCTACCTCGGCGAGTCGCTGGGGCAGATCGGCATCTTCGCGATCTTCATCGGCGTCGTGCTGTTCCGGCCCGAAGGCATGTTCGGGGCGCGCGCATGAGCGGTGCTCGCCAGCTCGCGCTGATCGCGCTGTTCGCGGCGCTCGTGGCCTGCGTGCCGCTGGTCACGGCGTCCGGCACGACGCTCAACTTCGTGATGATGGCGCTCTACGCGACGCTGATCGCGCAGGCCTGGAACATCCTCGGCGGCTTCGGCGGGCAGTTCTCCTTCGGGCACGCGCTCTTCTTCGGCACCGGTGCCTACATCCAGGCCATCGCGCAGCTGCAGGGCGGCATCAACCCATGGATCGCGCTGCCGCTCGCGGTGGCGGGCGCGGCGCTGGTCGGGCTCTTTGTCGGCGCGCTGAGTTTTCGCTACGGGCTCAAGGGCTCGTACTTCGCGCTGGTCACGCTGGCCTTCGCGGAGGTCTTTCGCATCGTCGCGCTGTCGGTGCCATTCACCGGCGGCGGCGTGGGCTTGATGGTGCCGCTGCGCGAGTCCGCCGCCAACCTGCAGTTCGCCTCGCGCAGCGGCTACCTGTGGCTCGTGCTGGCCTTCGTCACGGCCGCACTCGTCGTCACCTGGTGGCTGCGCAACAGCCGCTTCGGCGCCTACCTGCAGGCGGTGCGCGACAACGAGGATGCGGCGCGCGCCATCGGCGTGAATCCGTTTCGCGTCAAGCTCGCAGCGATCGGCATCTCGGCCGCGTTCATGGGCGCCGCCGGAGCCTTCTACGTGCAGGTGTTCCAGTACATCGACCCCGGCATCGCGTACGGCGCCGCGACTTCGGTCGAGGCGCTGGTGGCGGCCATCGTCGGCGGCATGGGCACGGTGTGGGGGCCGGTGCTGGGTGCTGTCGTGCTGCATCTGCTTTCGGACCTCACGCGCAACCTGTTCGGCGAACTGCCGGGCATCAACATGGTGATCTACGGCGTGGTGCTGGTGCTGATCGTGATCTTCCTGCCGCGCGGCATCGCGGGCATCGGGCTTTCGGCGCGCCAGCTCTGGGCCGGGAAGAGAGGCCGCCGTGGCTGAGCCGCTGCTCGCGCTGGCCGGCCTCTCGCGCGCCTTCGGCGGGCTGAAAGCCGTGCAGGACGTGAGCCTCGCCGTGGAAGAAGGCCGCCTGTGCGCGCTGATCGGCCCCAACGGCGCCGGCAAGACCACGCTGTTCGCGCTGATGTCCGGCTTTCTCGAACCCGACAGCGGCACGGTGCGCTTCGCGGGCCAGGACATCACGGGCCGCGCGCCGCATCGCAATGCGCTGCTGGGCATGACGCGCACCTTCCAGATTGTCAAGCCGTTCGCGGCACAGACGGTGCGCGAGAACATCGCGGTCGGCGTGCACCTGCACGTGCGCGGCCGCAGCGCGGCGCTGGCGCGCGCCGAGCAGGTGGCGCAGCAGGTGGGCCTGGCGCCGCAGCTCGACAAGGCGGCCTCCGATCTCACGGTCGCCGGCCGCAAGCGCCTGGAGCTGGCGCGCGCGCTCGCCACCCGGCCGCGCCTGCTGCTGCTCGACGAGGTGCTGGCCGGCCTCAATCCGCAGGAGATCGCCGAGATGATGCCGGTGGTGCGCGGCATCGCAGACAGCGGCGTCACGGTGCTGATGATCGAGCACGTGATGCAGGCGGTGATGCACCTGGCCGAGCATGTGTGGGTGCTGGCGCAGGGCCGGCTGATCGCCGAGGGCAGCCCGGCACAGGTCACGTCCGATGACAAGGTGGTCGAGGCCTACCTCGGCCATGGCACTGCGGCGCGCCTGCGCAAGGCGGGGGCGGCGGCATGACGATCCTGCTCGACATCCAGGACCTGCGCGGCGGCTATGGCCGCGTCGAAGTGCTGCGCGGCGTCGACCTGCAGGTGCAGGCCGGCGAAATGGTCGCGCTGCTGGGCAGCAACGGCGCCGGCAAGTCCACGCTCAACAAGATGGTCTGCGGCCTCTGCCCGGCCTGGGCCGGCACGGTGCGCTTCGACGGCAAAGACCTGAGCGGCGCGCACTACCGCGAGGTGGTGCGCGCCGGCCTGATCCAGGTGCCCGAGGGGCGCAAGGTGTTCCCCAATCTCAGCGTGTTGGAGAACCTCGAGCTCGGCTCGTTCACGCGCGCCCGGGAACGCCGCGCGCTCAACCTGGAGCGCGTCTTCGCCATCTTCCCGCGCCTGAAGGAACGCCTGCGCCAGCAGGCCGGCACCATGAGCGGCGGCGAGCAGCAGATGCTCGCCATCGGCCGCGGCCTGATGGCCGAGCCGGTGCTGCTGATCCTCGACGAGCCCTCGCTCGGCCTGTCGCCGCTGCTGGTGGAAGAGATGTTCTCGCTCATCCGCCAGCTGCGCGACGACGGCCTCGCGGTGCTGCTGGTCGAGCAGAACGTCGGCCAGTCGCTCGAGATCGCCGACCGCGCCTACGTGCTGGAGAACGGCAGCGTGCGCTTCTCGGGCCTGCCGCAGGAGCTGCTGGCCAGCGATGAACTGCGGCGCGCCTACCTGGGGCTCTGAGCCCGGTCGAAAGGAGACACCATGAAACGTCGTGACATCCTCATTGCGCCCTGCGCGGCCGCGCTCGCCGGCGCAGCGCGCGCGCAGATCGGCGGCGCGCCCGTGCGCATCCTGGTCGGCGCGCCGGCCGGCGGCTCCACCGACACGCTGGCGCGCACGCTGGCCGTGAGCATGGGGCCGGTGCTCAACAGGACCGTGATCGTCGAGAACCGGCCGGGCGCCGGCGGCAACATCGCGGCCGATGCGGTGGCCAAGGCCGCGCCCGACGGCAACACGCTCCTGATGAGCTTCACCAGCCACGCGATCAACGCCACGCTCTATCCCTCGCTGCCCTTCGATCCGGTGAAGGACTTCACCGCGCTCACCTGCGTTGCGACCGCGCCCTCGATCCTGGTCGCGCATCCTTCCGTGCCGGCCAGCAACGTGCGCGAACTGATCGCGCTGGCCAGGAGCAAGCCGGGCCAGCTCAACTTCGCGATCGGCGGCATCGGCTCCTCGCTGCACATGGCGGGCGACGCCTTCAAGATGCAGTCGGGCGCCTTCATCGTGAACATCCCTTACCGCGGCACCGCGCCGGCCGTGCAGGACGTGCTCGCGGGCCAGGTGCAGCTGATGTTCGCAGCCGTCGGCAATGTGCAGGCGCACATCAAGGCCGGCAAGCTGAAGGCGCTGGGCGTGACCAGCACGAAGCGCCTGCCGGCATTCCCCGACGTACCCGCGATCGCCGAGGTGCTGCCGGGCTACGAGTCGAGCGCCTGGTTCGGCCTCTTCGGGCCGGGCGGCATGCCGGTCGACGTGGCGCGCCGCACGAGCGATGCGGCGCGGCAGGCCATCGCCCAGCCCGAGATGCGCAAGCGCCTCGAAACCGAAGGCGCGATCCCGGTCGGCAACACGCCCGAGCAGTTCGGCGCCTTCGTGCAGAGCGAGATCACGCGCTGGGCCAAGGTGGTCAAGTTCTCTGGAGCGAAGCCCGAATGAACGCCATTGCAAACGCGCCGCAGACGCTGGCGCAAAAACTCATCGCCCGCGCCTGCGGTCGCGAACACGTGGCCGTTGGCGAGATCGTGAGCTGCGCGGTCGACCTCGCGATGTTCCACGACTCCTCCGGCCCGCGCCGGCTGCAGCCGATGCTGGAAGAGCTGGGCGCGAAGATCTGGGACAAGTCGCGCATCGTGCTGGTCATGGACCACTACGTGCCCGAGCGCGACGAGGACTCGCGCCGCATCGTGCGCATCGCGCGCGACTGGGCGCGCGATCAGGACCTGCCGCATGTCTACGACACCCAGGGCATCTGCCACGTGGTGGTGCCGCAGCACGGCCACATCCGCCCCGGCATGCTGTGCGTGGGCGGCGACTCGCACTCGCCCACCGGCGGCGCCTTCGGTGCCTACATGTTCGGCATCGGCAGCACCGAGATGCTCGGCGTGGTGGTCACCGGCGAGATCTGGCTGCGCGTGCCCGAAACCATCCGCATACGCTGGGACGGCGCGCTGCCCGCCGGCGTGACGGCCAAGGACATGATGCTGCACATGATCGGCCGCTTCGGCATGAACGGCGGGCGCTACCAGGCGGTCGAGTTCTGCGGGCCCGCGGTGACGGCGCTGTCGATGCAGGAGCGCATGACGCTGTCGAACATGAGCGCGGAGCTCGGCGCGCAGGCCGGCTTGATCGCACCCGACGCCACCACCGCCGCCTACCTCGCCGAGGCGGGCGCGCCGCCGGTGGATGCCGCGCCGTGGTTCACCGATGCGGATGCCGCGTTCACCGAGCATCGCTTCGATGCCGCCGCGCTGGAGCCGCAGGTCGCCGCGCCGCACAGCCCGGCCAATTCCCATGGCGTGAGCCGCGATGCCGGCACGCCGGTGGATGTGGCCTACATCGGCGCCTGCACCGGCGCCAAGCTCGACGATCTGCGCGCCGCGGCGCAGGTGCTGCGCGGCCGCAAGGTGGCGGCCGGCGTGCGTCTGATCGTGGCGCCGGCCAGCCTGCGCGACCAGGACCAGGCGCGCGAGGAGGGCGTGCTGCAGATCCTGATGGACGCCGGCGCCGAGCTCTTCCCGACCGCCTGCGGCGCCTGCTCGGGCTACGGCGATCCGATGGGCGACGACATCACCGTGATCTCGACCACGGCGCGCAACTTCAAGGGCCGCATGGGCTCGCCGACGGCGCAGGTGTATCTCGGATCGCCTTACACCGTGGCCGCGTCGGCGTTGCGCGGCTGCGTGACCGATCCGCGGGAGATGCTCCAATGACCCACCGCGTGTGGCGCCTGGGCGCCGACATCGACACCGACGCGCTGGCCCCCGGCCATGCGATGAAGCACGGCATCGAGACCATCGCGACGCATTGCCTCGAAGCCTTGCGGCCCGAGTTCGCGCGCGAAGTGCGGCACGGCGACGTGATCGTGGCCGGGCCCAACTTCGGCATCGGTTCCTCGCGCGAGCAGGCCGCGGCCGTGCTGGTGCAACTGGGCGTGGCCGCGGTAATCGCGCCCTCGTACAGCGGCCTCTATTTCCGCAATGCCTTCAACGTCGGCCTGCTGCTGCTCACCTGCGCCGAGGCCGAGACGCTGCAGGAAGGCGCGATGGTGTCGCTCGACGTGGAAACACCCGCGGTGCGCACCGCAGAAGGCCGCTCGCTCGCCTGCGAACCCGTGCCGCCCTTCCTCATGGACATGGTGCGTGCGGGCGGCTTGCTGAAGCAGCTGCGCCTGCGCCTTGCTGCCAAGGATGCCCATGCGCATGGATGACAACGACCCGCGCCGCTGGGCCGCGCAGCTCGCGGTGCTGCATGCCACCGTGGCGTGGCACGCGGCGCGGCCGGCGACACCGGTGGCTTCGCAGCAAGCACGGCGCTTGCTCGTCGACACGCTCGGCTGCGCGCTCGCGGGCCGGCATGCGGGCGAAGTGCAGCGGCTCGAAGCGGCGCTGGCGGATTGCGAGCCCGGCGGCTTCGCGCTGCCCGACGGACCGTCGATGAGCGTGCACGCGGCGTCGCAGGTGCTGGCCATGGCCGCCACCTGGGACGAAGCCTGCGAAGGCCATGCGCTCGCGCACGGCCGGCCCGGCGTGCCGCTGGTCGCGGCGCTGCTGCCGCTGGCCTTGCAGCGCGGCGCGACGCTCTCTGCCTTCGTCGATGCCTTCGTGCTCGGCTACGAAGTCGGCGCGCGCTGCGGCGCCTGGTTGCGCATCCGGCCCGGCATGCACGTCGATGCCAACTGGCCTGCCCTCGGCGTCGCGGCCGGCGTGGCGCGGCTGCTCGGCCTGGCGCCGGCCGCGATCGTGCAGGCCATCGACATCGCGGCCTGCCAGCTCGCGACCAGCCTCTACCTGCCCGTGGCACAGGGCCGCACCGCGCGCAACACCTATCTGGGCCACAGCGCCTCGCTGGGCCTGCAGGCTGCGTTCGCGAGCGCGGCCGGCATCGATGCACCGCCCGATGCGCTGGCGCACTATGCGAACGCGCACGCCGACGCGACCTCGCAAGCGCTGCCCGATGTGCAGGCCACGCTGCTGCTGGACGCGTACCTCAAGCCCTTCGCGGCCGTGCGCCATGTGCACTACGGCGCGGTCGCCGCGCGGCAGGTTCGCGAAGAACTGGCCGGCGACACCGAGGGTATCCAGGGCATCGTGCTCGAGGTCTACGAAGAGGCGATCGTCTATTGCGGCAACCGCGCGCCGCGCACGCCGATCCAGGCGCAGTTCAGCCTCAGCTTCGGCGTCGCGGCGATGCTGCGCTTCGGCGACATCGATCCATCGGTCTACACCGAGGCGCGCTTCGATGACGCCGAGCTGCGGCGCCTCGAAGCGTTGGTGGTGCTCGCGCCCGATGCGGAACTGAGCGCACGCAAGCAACGGGGCGCCACGCTGGTGGTGGCGCACGCCCGCGGCCGATGGCGGCAGACGGTCCGCACCATCCCCGGCGATGCCGCGCATCCGCTCGACCGCGCAGCGCTCGCCGCCAAGTTCGGCCGCTACGCCGCGCGCAGCATCCCGGCCGACCACGCCTCGGCCTTCTGCGACGCCGTCCTCGACGCGGACGACATCGACATGCGCCTGCTGTGGCAGCGACTCGCCCCTCTTCACATCACCTCCCCACGACCATGAAACTCCTGCGCCATCTCGCGACCGCGCTCCTCGCCGGCCTGCCGCTGCTTGCGGCCGCCCAGGCCGGCGATTTTCCGAACAAGGCGATCCGCATCGTCGTGCCCTTCCCGCCGGGCGGCGCCACCGACGCCGCGGCGCGGCTGGTCGCCACCCAGATGAGCGAGAAGTGGGGCCAGCCGGTGGTGGTGGACAACCGCGCCGGCGCGGGCGGCAATGTCGGCTCCGACATCGTCGCCAAGTCCGCGCCCGACGGCTACACGCTGGTGATGGGCGTGACCGGCTCGCACGCGATCAACACCTCGCTCTACAGCAAGATGCCCTACGACCCGGTGGCCGACTTCGTCGCCATCAGCCAGGTCGCGGTGGTGCCCAACGTGCTGGTGGTGCATCCCTCGGTGCCCGCCAACAACCTGGCCGAACTGGTGGCGCTGGCCAAGCGCGAACCCGGCAAGCTCAACTACGCCTCGCTCGGCAACGGCACGGCCGCGCACCTGGGCATGGAGATGCTCAAGTCGGCGGCCGGCATTGAGATCACGCACGTGCCCTACAAGGGCAGCGCGCCGGCGGTCTCCGATCTGCTGGGCGGACAGGTGCAGATGATGGTCGACGGGCTGCCTTCGGCGCTGCCGCACATCAAGGCCGGCAAGCTGCGCGCGATCGCGCTCACCAGCCTGCACCGTGCGCCGGCGCTGCCCGACTTGCCGACCATCGCCGAGCGCTACCCGGGGTTCTATGCCGACGCATGGTCGGGCCTGTTCGCGCCCGCGGGCACGCCGCAGCCGGTGGTCGACAAGCTCTCGGCCGAGGTGCAGCGCATCCTGAAGCTGCCCGAGGTGCGCGAGAAACTGGCCGCGCTCGGTGCCGAGCCCGTGGGCTCGACGCAGGCCGAATTCGCCGCGCATGTGAAGCGCGAAATCGACAAATGGGCCAAAGTCGTCAAATCGAGCGGCGCGAAAGTGGATTGACCATGAACGACAACGCATTGGACCCCGTCACCCTCGCCGTGCTGCGCGGCCGCCTCGAACAGGTGGCCGACGAGATGGACGCCACGCTCTACCGCAGCGCCTTCAACCCGATCATCGCGGAGGCCCACGACGCCTGCCACGGCCTCTACGACGCGGCCACCGGCGACACGCTGGTGCAGGGCAAGTCGGGCCTGCCGGTGTTCGTCGGCGCGATGGCCTTCGCGGTGCGCGCGACCGCCAAGGCCGCAGCGCCGCGCGGCGGCATGGTCGACGGCGACATCTGGATCAGCAACGATGCCTACGAGGGCGGCACGCACGCCAACGACTTCAAGCTGGTGCGGCCCTTCTTCCGCGGCGGCAAGCTCTACTGCTACATGGCTTCGGCCGCGCACTGGCACGACGTCGGCGGCGCGGTGCCCGGCAACTACAACCCGGCCGCCACCGAGTGCTGGCAGGAGGCGGTGCAGATTCCGCCGGTGCGCATCGTGCGCGGCGGCGTGCTCGACGAGGATGTGCTGGCCATCCTGCGCGCCAACACGCGCCTGCCCGAAAGCCTGTGGGGCGATCTCAACGGCCAGCTCGCCGCGCTGGAACTCGGCGCCAAGCGGCTGCACGGCCTGCTCGACGAATATGGCGACGCGCTGGTGCTGCAAGCGATGGGCGAGCTGCGCAGCCGCGCGCTCAAGCTGATGCGCGCGCACATCGCCTCGCTGCCCGACGGCCGCTACAGCTTCGAGGACCTGCTGGACAACGACGGCATCACGAGCGAGCCGCTCACCATCGCGCTCGACATGACAGTGGCGGGCGACCGGCTGCTGCTCGACTTCTCGCGCAGCTCGCCGCAGTGCGCGGGGCCGGTCAACATCTCGCGCGCCACGGCGGTCGCGGCCTGCTATGTCGCGCTCAAGCACCTGTTCCCCGACGTGCCGGCCAATGCCGGCGTGCTCGACGCGGTCGACTTCGAGATCCCCGACCGGCTGGTGATCAGCGCCGAGCACCCGCGTCCGATGGGCGGCTACACCGAGACCATCCTGCGCATGATCGACGTGATCTTCAGCGCCGCCGCGCAGGCCGATCCCACGCGCGCGGTGGCGCAGGCCTACGGCACCATCAATGCGCTGTCGATCGCGGGCCATCGCAGCGATCCGGGGCGCGAAGGGCAGCGCTGGGTGATGTTCAGCTTCTTCGGCGGCGGCCACGGCGGCCACTCGGGCGGCGACGGCCTGTCGCACGGCAACGCGCCGATCTCGACCGCGACGATTCCGCCGCTGGAGATCCTCGAGGCCGCGTACCCGGTGCGCTTCACCGAATGGTCCTTGCGCGCCGATTCGGGCGGCGACGGCCAGTTCCGCGGCGGGCTCGGCGCCGTCTACGAGATCGAACTGCTCGAAAAGGATGCCGAGGTCTTCGTCTTCGGCGAGCGCGGCAGCTCGCCGCCCAAGGGCATCGCCGGCGGCGGCGCCGGCGCGCTCAACGTCTTCACGTACGAGAACGAAGGCAGCTGGCATGTGCCCCCGATGGTGTCGAAGATGCGCGGCATCCGGCTCGCGCGCGGCGAGCGCGTGCGGCTCGAAACGCCGGGCGGCGGCGGCTGGGGCGCGGCGGCCGAACGGCATCCCGACCGGCGCGCGCAGGACCGGGCCATGGGCTACGTGAGCGCCGAGCCCGCGAAAAAGAAAGACCCGCAATGACAGCAACAGTGAAATCCCGGGCCGGCGGCGCGCTGGTCGTCGGCGTCGATGTCGGCGGCACCTTCACCGACCTCTTCGTGCTCGACGAGGCCGCCGGCACGGCGCGCATCGTCAAGGTGCCGTCCACGCGCGGCGAGGAAGCGCGCGGGTTCATGAACGGCGTGGCGCGCGTGGCCGATTCGGCCGCGGCCATCGCCACCATCGTGCACGGCACCACCGTCGGCACCAATGCGCTGCTGGAACGCAAGGTGGCGCGCACCGGCATCATCACCACGCGCGGTTTTCGCGACGTGCTCGAGATGCGCCGCCGCGACCGGCCGCAGACCTGGGGCCTGCGCGGCAGCTTCACGCCGGTGGTGCCGCGCGACCTGCGGCGCGAAGTCGACGAGCGCGTGCTGGCCGACGGCACGCTGCACACGCCGGTCGACCTCGACCAAGTGCGCGCCGAGGCGCGGGCGCTCCTGGCCGAAGGCTGCGAGGCGCTGTGCGTGTTCTTCATCAACACCTACGCCAATCCCGAGAACGAACGGCTGGCGGTCGCCGCGGTGCGCGAGATCTGGCCCAACGCGCACGTGACCTCGGCGAGCGAAGTGCTGCCCGAGATCCGCGAGTTCGAACGCTGCTCGACCGCGACGCTCAACGCCGCGCTGCAGCCCGTGGTGGGCAGCTACCTCGCGCGGCTCGAGGCCGACCTGCGCGCGCATGGATTCGACGGCGAGCTGCTGGTGGTGCAGAGCAACGGCGGCGTGATGTCGCGCCAGACCGCGAGCGAGCTGCCGGTGCGCACCGCGCTCTCGGGGCCGGCGGCCGGCGTCATCGCCTGCGCGGCCATCGCGCGCGCGGCGGGTTTCCCGAACGCGATCACCGGCGACATGGGCGGCACCTCCTTCGACGTCTCGCTGGTCGCGAACGGCGAAGCCGCGCTGGCGGCGCAGACCGCGATCGAGTTCGGCATGGTGATCCGCTCCCCGATGATCCAGATCGAAACCATCGGCGCCGGCGGCGGCTCGATCGCCTCGGTGGATGCGAGCGGCATGCTGCAGGTGGGCCCCGAGTCGGCCGGCAGCAATCCCGGCCCGGCCTGCTACGGCCGCGGCAACATGCGCCCGACGGTGACCGATGCCAACGTGCTGCTGGGCCGCATCGCGGCCGACCGTCCGTTGGGCGGCGGCCTGCTGGCCGCGCTCGACGCCGGCAAGTCGCGCCAGGCCATCGAGGAGCACGTGGCGAAGCCGCTGGGCCTCGACGTGCACCAGGCGGCCGAGGCGATCCTCACGGTGGCCAACGCGCGCATGGCCGGCGCGATCCGGCTGGTGTCGATCGAGCGCGGCCACGATCCGCGCCGCTTCGCCTACATGCCCTTCGGCGGCGGCGGCGCGCTGCACGTGTGCGCGATGATGCGCGAGGTCGGCGTTGCCACCGGCATCGTGCCGCGCTATCCGGGTGTCACCTCGGCGCTGGGCTGCGTGATCGCCGACATGCGGCACGACGCGGTGCAGACCCTCAACCGGCCGCTCGCCGATCTCGACGTCGATGCCGTGCGGCGGCGCATCGCGGAACTGGCCGAGGCCTGCCAGCAGCGCCTCGATGCCTCGGGCGTGCGCTTCGACGAGGTGCGCGAGATCGTCGCCCTCGACATGCTCTATGCAGGCCAGACGCACACGCTACCGGTGGTGCTGCCGCCGGGCAGCGGCGCCACGCTCACGCGCGAATCGATCCGCGCCGCCTTCGAAGCCAGCTACGCCGCCGCCTTCGGCCGCGTGCTCGACGGCATCGGCATCCGCGTGATGAACCTGCGCTACGCGCGGATCGGCGTGCGGCCCAAGTTCGACCTGGCGGTGCTGGCACCCGAAGGCGAGGGCAGCGTGGCACCGCTGGGCACGCAGCGCGTGTTCCACGAAGGGCGCTGGCACGAGGCGACGCGTTTCGCGCGCCTCGGGCTGCCGGTCGGCGCGCGCATCGGAGGGCCCGCGATCCTCGAGCAGGCCGACACCACCGTGTGGCTCGAACCCGGCTTCCATGCCGAGGTGGATGCGCACGGCAACCTGCTGGTGAGGCTGTCGTGAGCGGCGCCGCGCGCATCGAGGGCGCGACCTGCGCGCTCGTCATCATCGATCTGCAGAACGACTTCCTGGACCCGAAGGGCGCCTACGCGCGCGGCGGCGACAGCAATCCGCCCGCCTTGCTGCTGCCGGCGCGGGTGGCCGCGGTGGCGCGTGCGCTCAAGGCCGCGGGCGGCATGGTGGCCGCGAGCCAGTTCACGCTGTGGCCCGATGCGGCCGGCGAGCCCATGGTGTCGCCGCACCTGAAGGCGCTGCGGCCCTACTTGGGCAAAGGCGACTTCGCGCCGGGCAGCTGGGGGCAGGCCAACGTCGACGAACTCGCGGGACTGGTCGATGTCGCGGTCAACAAGGTCGCGTACTCGGCCTTCTTCAACACCCAGCTCGACTGGGTGCTGCGCCGCGCGGGCATCGAGACCGTGGCCGTGTGCGGCATCGTGACCAACGGCGGCGTCGCCACCACGGTGCGCGATGCCCACATGCGCGACTACCGCACGCTGGTGCTGGCCGACGGCTGCGCGGCCTTCGGTGAGGAACGGCACCAGACCTCGCTGGCGGACATGCGCAACGTGGCCGAAGTCACCGACTGCGCTGCGTTCATCCAGTTGCTGGCATGAGCGCAGCGCCGAGCCGCCCCAAGCAAGCTCGCACCGCAGTGCAACGCACGAAGGTACTCCAGTGACCGCGCCGCATCGGGACATCCGCCGTGCATCGGCCCTCGACGCCGAGGCGCGCACGTGCGTCGCCATCGTCGGCGGCGGCGCCTGCGGGCTCACCGCGGCGCTGCTGCTGCACGACGCGGGCGTCGATTGCGTGGTGCTCGAACGCGACGCGGCACCCAGCGGATCGACCGCGCTCTCCTCGGGCTTCATTCCCGCGCCGGGCACGCGCGCGCAGCGTGCGCACGGCGTGCACGACGACAGCGCGGAACGATTCGCCGCCGACATCCAGGCCAAGGCCCATGGCCGCGCGGCGCCGGCGCTGGTGCAGGCCTACGCGGAAGCGATCGGCCCCGCGCTCGATGCATTGCAGCAAAGGCACGGCCTCGGCTGGATCCTGCTCGATGGCTTTCTCTATCCCGGCCACAGCGTGCATCGCATGCACGCGCTGCCGCAGAAGACCGGCGCGGCGCTGATGGCGGCATTGCAGGCGGCGGCGGAAGCGGCCGGCATCCCGGTGCTGACGCAGGCGCTGGTCGAGACGCTGTGGCTCGATGCGCAAGACCGCGCGATCGGCATCGGCTACCGCCGGCCCGACGGACGCGAGGAGCAACTCGGCTGCGATGCGCTGCTCCTGGCCTGCAACGGTTTCGGCGGCAACGCGCAGATGGTGCGCACGCTGCTGCCCGAGATGGCGGACGCCGCATTCGGCGGCCACGCCGGCAACGACGGCAGCGCGATCCTCTGGGGCCGGGCGCTGGGTGCCCGGCTGCGCGACCTTGGCGGCTACCAGGGGCACGGCTCCTGGGTCACGCCGCAGGGCGCGCTGATGTCCTGGGCCGTGATGATGGAAGGCGGCGTGCAGGTCAACCGCGAAGGACGGCGCTTCCACGACGAGACCCAGGGCTACTCCGAGGCCGCGGTGAAGGTGCTCGCGCAGCCGGGCGGCGTCGCCTGGAACGTCTTCGATGCGCCGCTGCTCGCGCTGGCGCGCGAGTTCCCGGATTTCCGCGAGGCCGAGGCGGCGGGTGCGCTACGCCGGTGCGACACGGTGGCGCAGCTCGCTGCGTGCATCGGCTGCGACACGCCGGCGCTGCAGGCCACGCTCGATGCCTTGCGCAGCGTCGGCCCGCAACCCGACGGCCGCGTGTTCAGGGGCGGGCTGGCCGCGCCGTACTTCGCCGTCAAGGTGACGGGTGCGCTGTTTCACACGCAGGGCGGACTCGACGTTGCGCCCGACCTGCGCGTGCTGCGCGAGGACGGCACGCCGCTGCCCAACCTGCTGGCCGCCGGCGGCGCGGCCGGCGGCGTGTCGGGCGATGCGGTCTGGGGCTATCTCTCGGGCAACGGGCTTCTGAGCGCGGTCGCCGGCGGCGCCATCGCGGCGCGCACGGCGGCGGCGCTCGTCAACGCAGGAAAGAACCCTCATGACGAATGACACTTCCTTCAAGGCACGGCTGGCGTCCGGCGGGATCGTGCTCGCGCCCGGCGTCTACGACGCGCTGAGCGCACTGGTGGCCGAGCAGGCCGGCTTCGAGGCGCTGTACCTCTCGGGCGCCTCGATCGCCTACACGCGGCTGGGCCGCTCGGACGTCGGCCTCACCACCTTCACCGAGGTGGTGGACACGCTCGCGCGCATCTGCGAGCGCGTCGCGCTGCCGGTGATCGTCGATGCCGACACCGGCTTCGGCAATGCGCTCAACACGCAGCGCACGGTGCGCGGCTTCGAGCGCGCCGGCGCCGCGATGGTGCAGATCGAGGACCAGGGCTTCCCCAAGCGCTGCGGCCACCTCGACGGCAAGACGGTGGTGCCCTTGCGCGAGATGACGGGCAAGCTCCAGGCCGCGCTGGACGCGCGCGCGTCGGCCGACACGCTGATCCTCGCGCGCACCGACGCCGTCGCGGTCGAGGGCCTGGAGGCCGCGCTCGACCGCGCCGAGGCGTACCTCGAATGCGGCGTCGACGCGCTCTTCATCGAGGCGCTGCGTTCGCCCGAGCAGATGGACCTTGCCTGCCGGCGCTTCGCGCACCGCGTGCCCTTGCTGGCCAACATGGTCGAAGGCGGCAAGACGCCGATCCAGGATGCCGGCGCGCTGCAGGCCCACGGCTTCCGCATCGCGATCTTCCCGGGCGGCACCGCGCGCGCCGTGGTGCACACGCTGCAGGGCTACTATGCGAGCCTGAAACAGCACCGCACCACGCAGCCGTGGCGCGATCGCATGCTGGACTTCGATGGGCTCAACGAGGTGATCGGTACGCCGGATCTGATGGCGCTGGGCAAACGCTACGAACAGGGAACCCTTCCGAAATGAGCTCTGGCCGCGCTGTCCGCATGTGGGGAACGCTTGCGCTGCTGTGGTGCTGCGGCCTGACGGGCCTCGCCGCCGGCCCGGCCCACGCCGACGCCGGCCAAGGCCCGAGCTGGGGAGCGATCGCGTCCGTGCAAGGGCGGTACGGCTACTCGTTCAACCATCCTTCCCGCGGCGCCGCGGAGCTTGCGGCACGCACCCAATGCGATCGCGCGGCCGGCCGCGCGGGCCCTTGCGTCGTCCGCGCCTACTTCGATCGCGCCTGCGGCGCTCTCGCGACGGGCAACTACGGGGAGTGGGGCACAGCCATCGCTTCCACCGCGGGCGCTGCAGGCAAGGCGGCTGCCGGGCAGTGCGACGGTCATCTGCCGGCCGAGCCTTGCAAGGTGGTTGTCAGCCTTTGCTCGCCGCGTTGAGCGCCGTCGCCTCAGGCTCGACCTCGACAAGAAAACCCGGCAGCAGCTTGGCTGCGCCCAGCAGAAGCTGGAACTCTTCGTCGGACAGCGGCAGGGCTGCCATGTCGAAATGGCTCAGCGTGCCCCACAGTTCGCCGGCATCGCTCACCAGCGGAACGCTGTGGTACGAGACGACCACGCCCTGGTAAGGGTGGCCTTCGAGCCTCGGGTCGGCCGCCGAGTCGTCGGTCCGGAACACGCCGTCCCGAAGAACGAACTGGCAGAAGCTCTTGTCGAAAGGCACGGCCGCAAGGTATTCGGGCCGCATCTTCCCCGCCTTGTCGTGCAACAGGACGTTGCGCAGCATGGGGCCGGCGAAGCGATAAACCGCGCTGTACTGGTGCGGGACGCCTTGGTTCAGGTAGGCAAGCGCCGCAGCCGGGCCCTCTGCATGCAGGACGGCCGAAAACGTCTCCAGATTGCGCGGCAATGCCATCGCTCGATTGTCGCCCTCGTGGGGGGCGTCGGAAATGATGGATACCCCGAAAGGGTCAAGGGTTCGCCCCGGACAGCGCCGGCGTCGAGTGACCAAAGTCACAAACTTGGCGCGCACTTGTCACTCGTTCCGGGCGGGCTGGGCTCCTAGAGTCACGGCCATGGGGAAGCGAATCCATCCGCTTCCCGGAAAACCCGAAGGCCGGCATCATGATCAGCTTCTTCGCCCGTACCATCCTGCCCATGGCAATCGCGACGGTCCTGTTGCATCCGGCGGTCGCCGCGGCCGGTGAGCGCGCCTATCTGAGCAAGCCGGAAATCGAGAACAGCCTGCTGGGCAAGCCCATGTTGTCGCGCAACCTGGCCAGCGGCAGCCTGTCGCACTGGGAATTCCGCCGCGACGGTTCGGTCGAAGCGAGCCGCAGCGGGCTCGGACGGGCGGCTGGCACCTGGTCCGTTCGCGAGGACGGCCAGATGTGCGTGACGCTGATGAACCGCACCGGCTGCCGCTACTGGTTCCGCACCGAAGGGGCGTTCGCCAATGCGGACACGAGGTCACCGGACGCGATCGTCGTTGCCGAGGTTCGATTCGAGTGACGAGCGCCGCAACCGACTACCTCGTCATCGGCAGTGGCACCACGGGGCTGGCCTTTGCCGACACGCTGGTCGCGGAGACCGATGCGCACGTCACCATCGTCGACCGCCATGGCAGGCCCGGCGGCCACTGGAACGACGCCTACTCCTTCGTCACGCTGCACCAGCCGTCGGCCTACTACGGCGTGAATTCGCTCGAACTCTGCGGCGGGCGCAAGGACACCGTCGGGGTGAACAAGGGCCTGCAGGAACTGGCATCCGGCCCGGAAATCAGCGGCTACTTCAACCGCGTGATGAACCACTGCCTGTTGCCCAGCGGCCGCGTGGCCTATCACCCCTTGTGCAACTACCTGGGCGACGGCCGGTTCGAATCGCTGCTGTCGGGTGTGCGGACGCAGGTCGTGGTGCGCAAGAAGGTGGTGGACGCCACCTACTACAGCCCCAAGGTCCCTTCGACCCATGAGCCCCGTTTCCGCATCGGCCAGGGCGTGCGCGTCGTGCCGCCCAACGCCTTGCCGGGGCTGTGGCACACGTCGAGGGACACGCCGCTGCCCAAGCGCTTCGTGGTGATCGGCGCGGGCAAGACCGCCATGGACGCCTGCGTGTGGCTGATCCAGTCGGGCACCGACCCGGACGCGATCGCCTGGGTCGTGCCCAGGGATTCCTGGCTGCTGAACCGTGCGGTCCAGCAGAACGGACCCGAGTTTTTCAACGCGACCATCGGCGGCCAGGCCGACCAGATGCAGGCCTTCGCCCAGGCCACTTCCGTGGAAGACCTGTTCTTGCGACTGGAGGCCTGCGGTGCCGTCTTGCGCGTCGACCCCGATCGAATGCCCACCATGTTCCACGCGGCGACCGTGACCGCGGCCGAAGTGGAGGTGTTGCGCCGGATTCGCAAGCTCGTTCGCCTGGGGCGCGTGCAGTCGCTGGAAGCCGATGAGATGGTGCTGGACCAGGGGCGCGTGCCCGTCGAGCCCGGCACGCTGTTCATCGACTGCACGGCGTCCGCCGTGGACTTCAGGCCGCCGCAGCCCGTCTTCCAGGGCGACCGGATCGTGCTGCAGATGGTGCGCCTGCCCCAGCCCGCCTTCAGTGCTGCGCTCACGGCGTACGTCGAGGCGCACTACGAAGACGAAGCGCACAAGAACCGGCTGTGCGCCTCGGTGTCGTTCATGCACACGCCGGCCGGCTATCCGCGCTCGATGATGGCCAGCATGATGAACCAGTTCCTGTGGGGCCAGGACAAGGACCTGCGCCAATGGATCCGGGACAGCCGGCTCGACAGCTTCGGCAAGCTGATGGCCGGCGCGGACCGGCAGGATGCCGAAAAGCAGGCCATCATCGCGCGCCTGAAGGAGCAGTCCATGGCGGCGATGGCGAACATGCCAAGGCTGATGGCGGCGATCCCCGCCTGATTCGATGCGGGATTTCCCAGGTTTTGCGCCGTCCCGTGCGGCGGCGCATACTGGCGGCAGACCCGCGCGGGCTCTCCCCGGAGCCAGCGGGCGGCAGCCAGGAGACACGCATTGCAGCGAACCAACATTGCCAACCCGGCCTATTTCCACAAGGTCGTCGATTGCCAGTACGCCTGTCCGGCGCACACCCCCGTTCCCGAGTACATCCGCATGATCGCGCAGCGCCGCTACAGCGACGCCTACATGATCAACTGGGCCTCCAACGTCTTTCCCGGCATCCTGGGGCGGACCTGCGACCGGCCTTGCGAGCCGGCCTGCCGGCGCGGGCGGGTGGAGGAAAGTAACGCGCAGGCCCCCGAGCCGGTGGCCATCTGCCGGCTCAAGCGCGTGGCGGCCGACATGAAGGACGACGTGCGCTCGCGCATGCCCGGGATCGCGCCGAAGAACGGCAAGCGCATTGCCTGCGTGGGCGCCGGGCCGGCCTCGCTCACCGTCGCGCGCGACCTGGCGCCGCTGGGCTATGACGTGACGGTGTTCGACAGCGACGCCAAGGCCGGCGGTTTCATGCGCACGCAGGTCCCGCGCTTTCGCCTGCCCGAATCGGTGATCGACGAGGAGACGGGCTACATCCTGGACCTGGGCGTGGAGTTCCGCGGCGGCGAGCGCATCGACTCGATGAAGGCGCTGATGGCGCAGGGCTGGGACGCGATCTTCATCGGCTGCGGCGCGCCGCGCGGGCGCGACCTGGATGTTCCCGGCCGCCGGGAAGCGGCGGCCGGCATCCACATCGGCATCGACTGGCTGAACTCCGTCTCGTTCGGCCACGTCACGAGCATCGGCCGGCGCGTGATCGTGCTGGGCGGCGGCAACACGGCGATGGACTGCTGCAGATCGGCCCGCCGCCTGGGCGGCACCGACGTGAAGGTCATCGTGCGCAGCGGCTTCGAGGAGATGAAGGCCTCGCCCTGGGAAAAGGAGGACGCCCAGCACGAAGGCATTCCCATCATCAACTTCCATGTGCCCAAGGCCTTCGTCCACGAGAACGGCAAGCTGCTGGGCATGCGATTCGAGATCGTCCAGGCCAGGTACGACGACCAGGGCCGGCGCACGCTGGTGCCCACCGGCGAGCCGGACGCCTACTTCGAATGCGACGAGGTGCTGGTGGCAGTGGGCCAGGAAAACGCCTTCCCGTGGATCGAGCGCGACAGCGGCATCGGCTTCGACAAGTGGGGGCTGCCCACGCTGGACAAGGACACTTTCCAGTCCACGGTGCCCAACGTCTTCTTCGGCGGCGATTCGGCTTTCGGCCCCAAGAACATCATCACGGCCGTGGCCCACGGGCACGAGGCCGCGGTGTCGATCGACCGGCTGCTGCATGCCGAGCCGATCTACGTCCGTCCGCCGCCCATGACCAACCTGGTGTCGCAGAAGATGGGCATCCACGAGTGGAGCTACGACAACGACACCTCCAACGACCTGCGCTACAAGGTGCCCTGGGCCAAGGCCGAGACGGCGCTGGCCAGCATCCGCGTCGAGGTGGAACTGGGCTTCGACGCCGCCACCGCCTTCAAGGAGGCCGAGCGCTGCCTGAACTGCGATGTGCAGACCGTGTTCACCGAGGCCGTCTGCATCGAATGCGATGCCTGCGTGGACATCTGCCCGATGGACTGCATCAGCTTCACCGCCAATGGCGAGGAAGCGGAACTGCGGCCCCGGCTGAAGGCGCCGGCGCTCAACCTGGCGCAGGACCTGTATGTCTCCGGCGGGCTCAAGACAGGCCGGGTGATGGTCAAGGACGAGGACGTCTGCCTGCACTGCGGCCTGTGCGCCGAGCGCTGCCCGACAGGGGCGTGGGACATGCAGAAGTTCCTGCTGAAGATGGCCACGGCAGGAGAGAGGGTGGCGGCATGAAGCAGATCGAGGCGGTCAACGATTTCGTCATCAAGTTCGCCAACGTCAACGGCTCGGGTTCGGCCTCGGCCAACGAGCTGTTCGCCAAGGCCATCCTGCGCATGGGCGTGCCCGCGAGCCCGCGCAACATCTTTCCCAGCAACATCCAGGGCCTGCCGACCTGGTATGAGGTGCGCGTGACCGAAGCGGGCCATCTGGGGCGGCGCGGCGGCACCGACATGATGGTGGCGATGAACCCGCAGACCTGGGATGCCGACGTGGCCGAGCTGGAGCCCGGCGGCTACCTGTTCTACGACAGCACGCGGCCGCTGCCGCCGTCGAAGTTCCGCAGCGACATCCGGGCGATCGGCATGCCGCTGACCGAGATCTGCAACGCCGTCTACCAAGACCCGCGCCAGCGCCAGCTGTTCAAGAACATCGTCTATGTGGGTGCGCTGGCCATCCTGCTGGGCATCGAGCCGGAGGTGGTCGAGAAGCTGTTCGGCGAGCAGTACAAGGGCAAGGAGAAGCTGCTGGCCTCCAACGTGCAGGCCCTGCACCTGGGCTGCGACTTCGCCAGGGAGCATCTGCGCGAACCCCTGGGGCTGCAGGTGCGCCGCGCCGACCGGGTGGGCGACCGGATCTTCGTCGACGGCAACAGCGCTGTGGCCTTGGGCTGCGTATACGGCGGCGCCACGGTCGCGGCCTGGTATCCGATCACGCCCTCGTCTTCGGTGGCCGAGGCTTTCCAGAAGTACTGCATGAAGTTCCGCGTGGATCCGGCCAACGGCCAGCAGCGCTTCGCCATCGTGCAGGCGGAAGACGAGCTCGCCTCGATCGGCATGGTGGTCGGCGCCGGCTGGAACGGTGCACGGGCCTTCACGGCGACCTCGGGGCCGGGCATTTCCCTGATGGCCGAGTTCATCGGGCTGGCCTACTTCGCGGAGATCCCGGTCACCCTCATCAACGTGCAGCGCGGCGGACCTTCCACCGGCATGCCCACGCGCACCCAGCAGGCCGACATCCTGTCCTGCGCCTACGCCTCGCACGGCGACACCAAGCACGTGCTGCTGTTCCCCGAGGACCCGCACGAGTGCTTCGAGCACGCGGCGGCGGCGCTCGACCTGGCCGACCGGCTGCAGACGCCGGTGTTCCTGATGACGGACCTGGACATCGGCATGAACCAGCGCCTGTGCGCGCCCTTTGCCTGGGACGACAGCCGGGCCTACGACCGCGGCAAGGTCATGACCGCCGAAGAGCTGGAGGCGGGCCGCGACTTCGGCCGCTACAAGGATGTGGACGGCGACGGCATTCCCTGGCGCACGCTGCCGGGCACGCACCCGACCAAGGGCAGCTTCTTCACCCGCGGCACGACGCGCGATGCCTACGCCCGGTATTCGGAGAGCGGGCCCGACTACATCTACAACATGGAGCGGCTGCTGGAGAAGTTCGCAACCGCGGCCACCCTGGTGCCGCAACCCGTGCTGCGGCCGGCCGTCGAAAAGACCGAGCTTGGCGTGATCTATTTCGGCTCGACCAGCCCGTCGATGCAGGAGGCGCTGGAGCAGCTGGAAGAACGCGGCATCCACCTGGACGCGCTGCGCCTGCGGGCCTTTCCGTTCCCGGGCAGCGTGGCGCAGTTCCTGGCGCAGCACCGCCAGGTGTTCGTGGTCGAGCAGAACCGCGACGCCCAGATGCGCAGCCTGCTGGTCAACGAGCTGGATGTCGATCCGGCCCGGCTGGTCCGGGTGCTGCATTTCGACGGCACGCCCATCACGGCGCGCTTCATCGTCCAGGCGATCAGCGCGCATGTGCGCGCGCACGCAGCCGGCGCCACCGACACGAAGGAGCCTGCATGACCTACCTCGCCAAGCCGCGCCTGCGCCACCCGACGCTGGCCACCAACAAGGTCGGCTACACGCGGCGCGACTACGAAGGCAAGATCTCCACGCTGTGCGCCGGCTGCGGCCACGACTCGATCTCCGCCGCCATCATCGAGGCCTGCTGGGAGCTGGACATCGAACCGCATCGCGTGGCCAAGCTCTCGGGCATCGGCTGCAGCTCCAAGACGCCGGATTATTTTCTGGGCGCCTCGCACGGCTTCAACACGGTGCACGGCCGCATGCCCAGCGTGCTGACCGGCGCCAACCTGGCCAACCGCGACCTGCTGTACCTGGGTGTTTCGGGGGACGGGGATTCGGCATCCATCGGCCTGGGGCAGTTCGCCCACGCCATGCGGCGCGGCGTGCGGATGGCCTACATCGTGGAGAACAACGGGGTCTACGGCCTGACCAAGGGCCAGTTCTCGGCCACGGCCGATCAGGGCTCCAAAAGCAAGAAGGGCGTCGTCAACTCCGACAGCCCGGTGGACCTGGTGGCGATGGCGTTGCAGCTGGGCGCCAGCTACGTGGGGCGCGGCTTTTCGGGCAACAAGGCGCAGCTGGTGCCGCTGATCAAGGGTGCGATCAGCCACGGCGGCGCCGCGTTCATCGACGTGATCAGCCCCTGCGTCGCCTTCAACAACCATCCCGGCAGCACCAAGAGCTACGACTACGTGCGCGAACACAACGAGGCCGTGAGCCGAATCGACTTCATCACCGGGCGAGAGGAAATCACCGTGGACATGGCGCCGGGCGAAGTGATGGACGTGCGCCAGCACGACGGCACGCTGCTGCGGCTGCGCAGCCTGCATCCCGGCTACGACCCCGGCGACCGCCACGCCGCCATGGCCCACATGCAGCGGCACCACGAGATGGGCGAGGTGGTGACCGGCCTGCTTTACGTCGACCCGCTGGCCACCGATCTGCACACGGCGCTCAACACCAGCGACCGTCCGCTCAATTCGCTGGGGCCGACGCAGCTCTGCCCCGGTGCCAAGGCGCTGGCTCGTCTCAACGATTCCTTGCGCTGAGCGAAGGCCGGCGGCACCATAGCGCTTCCTCTGGAGGGCGGACCATGGCCGAACGCACTGTTTTTCAGTCCATCTCGCGCAAGCATGTGATCAGCCTGGGTCCACAGGCGAGCGTGCGCGAGGCCGCGGGCGTGATGACGCGCGCCAATTGCGGCAGCGTGCTCATCCTGGAGCCGCCCGACATCCTGCTGGGCATCCTGACCGAGCGCGACCTGATGACGCGGGTGCTGGCCCGGGGGCTCGATCCCGAGCGCACCACGGCGCGCGAGGTCATGACGCCCAACCCGATCTGCGTGCCGCCGGAAACGCTGGTGTCCGACGCCGTCGTGCTGATGCTCGAGCGGGGCTTCCGCCATCTTCCGCTGGTGGCGGGGACCAAGATCCTCGGCGTGTTCTCGGTGCGCGATGCGCTGCCGCGGGAGATCGGCACGGCCCTCAGCCAGACCGAATTCAACGAGCAGGTGAACGACGTTCTGGGTTAGGCGCAGGCGCGGATAACCTTCCGCCGCCGTTGGTCTTTATTCGGCGCTGCCGGAAAAGGGTTGCAAAATAGAACGACCGTTCGTTTTTATTCGCAACCCCATCCATGCCCGCCACCGACGCTCCGCCCAAGCCCACCCGTGCGCCCCAGAAGGGCCAACAGACCAAGGCCGTCATCGTCGATGCGGCGCTGAACCTGGCCGCGCAGATCGGGCTGGAAGGCCTCTCGATCGGCGCGCTGGCCGAGGTCACGCAGATGAGCAAGTCGGGCGTGTTCGCCCATTTCGGCTCGCGCGAGGAACTGCAGATCTCGGTGGTGCGCGAGTACCACGCGCGCTTCGAGCAGGAGGTGTTCTACACCGCGCTCCAGGCGCCGCGCGGCCTGCCGCGGCTGCGCGCGCTGTTCGCGAACTGGATGAAGCGCACCTCGGCCGAGATCGACTCGGGCTGCATCTACATCAGCGGCGCGGTCGAGTTCGACGACCGGCCCGGCCCGGTGCGCGACGCGCTGGCCGAGTCGGTGAACATCTGGCTGGCCGCCATGCTGCGCGCCGTGACGCAGGCCCAGGAAGAAGGCCATCTGCACGCCGATGCCGACGCGAAGCAGATCTCCTTCGAGATCCACGCGCTCATCCTGGCCCTGCACTACGAAGCGCGCTTCCTGCGCTCGCCCGATTCGCTCTCGCGCGCCAACGCGGGCTTCGACAACATCCTCGCGCGCTGCGCCATCGCCGAAGCCCCGGCGGATGCGCCTGACGCGCGCCGGCTCAAGACGGTGCGCTGAGCACCACCGGTTCCCCCTTTTTCTTCCTTTCCCCTGTTTTCTGGAGACCTTTCCATGCCCGCCTACACCCCGCCCCTTCGCGACATGCAGTTCGTGATGCACGAAGTGCTCAACGTCACCGAAGAACTCAAGGTTCTCCCGAAGCATGCCGACATCGATGCCGAGACCATCAACGCGGTGCTCGAAGAGGGCGGCAAGTTCGCCTCCGAAGTGACCTTTCCGCTCAACATCAACGGCGACGAAGAGGGCTGCGTGCTCGACAAGAGCACGCACGAAGTGAAGACGCCCAAGGGCTTCAAGGACGCCTACGCCAAGTACGTCGAAGGCGGCTGGGCGGCGCTCTCCTGCGATCCGCAGTACGGCGGCCAGGGCCTGCCTTTCGTCGTCAACCAGTGCTTCTACGAGATGCTCAACTCGGCCAACCAGGCCTGGACCATGTATCCCGGCCTCTCGCACGGCGCCTACGAAGCGCTGGTGGCGCACGGCACCGAGGAACAGAAGAGGACCTACCTGCCCAAGCTCACGAGCGGCGAGTGGACCGGCACCATGTGCCTGACCGAGCCGCATTGCGGCACCGACCTCGGCCTGCTGCGCACCAAGGCCGAGCCGCAGGCCGACGGCAGCTACAAGCTGACCGGCAACAAGATCTTCATCTCGGCCGGCGAGCACGACATGGCCGGCAACATCATCCACCTGGTGCTGGCCCGCCTGCCGGACGCGCCCAAGGGCAGCAAGGGCATCAGCCTGTTCGTGGTGCCGAAGTTCAACGTCAAGGCCGACGGTTCGCTCGGCAGCCGCAACGGCATCTACTGCGGCGGCCTCGAGCACAAGATGGGCATCCACGGCAACGCGACGGCGCAGATCGTGCTCGAAGGCGCCACCGGCTCGCTGGTCGGCGAGCCCAACAAGGGCCTGGCCGCGATGTTCGTGATGATGAACGCCGCGCGCTTGGGCGTGGGCAACCAGTCGCTGGGCCTGACCGAAGTGGCGTTCCAGAACGCGCTGGCCTATGCCAAGGACCGCATCCAGATGCGTTCGCTCTCCGGCGTGAAAGCCAAGGACAAGGACGCCGATCCGATCATCTTCCACCCCGACGTGCGCAAGATGCTGATGACCGCCAAGGCCTACGCCGAAGGCGGCCGCGCACTGGCGATCTACTGCACGCTCCTGCTCGACAAGGAGCACCACCACCCGGACGAGAAGGTGCGCAAGGACTCGGGCGAGATCGTCGCCTTGCTGACGCCGATCGTGAAGGCCTTCATCACCGACAACGGCCACATCTCGACCAATGCCTGCATGCAGGTCTTCGGCGGCCATGGCTTCATCAAGGAATGGGGCATGGAGCAGTTCGTGCGCGACAACCGCATCAACATGATCTACGAAGGCACCAACACCGTCCAGTCGCTGGACCTGCTGGGCCGCAAGGTGCTGGGCAACAACGGCGCCACGCTCAAGAAGTTCGGCAAGCTGGTCGCCAAGCTGGTGGAGGAAGAGGGCGTCAACGAGAAGATGAGCGAGTTCATCACGCCGATCGCGGTGCTCGGCGAGCAGCTCACCAAGTTCACCACCGAGCTCGGCTTCAAGGGCTTCCAGAACCCCGACGAAGTGGGCGCGGCAGCGGTGGACTACCTGCGCGTGGCGGGGCACTTCGTGTTCGGCTACTTCTTCGCGCTGATGGCGCGCGTGGCGCTGCGCGAGATTGCCGCAGGCAACGCCGACCCCTTCTACCAGGCCAAGCTGCAGACCGCGCGCTTCTACTTCGCCAAGCTGTTCCCCGAGACCGCGACGCTGATGCGCACCGCGCGCACCGGGGCTGCCCCGCTGATGAACACCGACGCCGCGCTGGCCTGAGCACCATGAAAAACCTTCTCGCAGCCCTCGCTCTCGTGTCGGCCGGCTCGGCACTGGCGCAGATGACGCCCGTCGGCAGCTGGCAGAGCATCGACGACAAGACCAACGAAGCCAAGTCGCAGATCCGCATCGCGGAATCGGGCGGCGTACTCAATGGCCGCATCGAGAAGCTGCTGCGCAAGGAGGCGAAGCAGGACGCGGTGTGCGACGAATGCACCGACGACCGCAAGGGCAAGCCGCTGGTCGGCCTGGAGATCATCCGCGGCGCGAAGCAGGTCGTCGGCAAGGAAGTCTGGGAGGACGGCAAGATCCTCGACCCCGAAAACGGCAAGACCTACACGCTGCGGCTCACGCCGATCGACGGCGGCAAGAAGCTGGAAGTGCGCGGCTCGGTGTTCGGCATCGGCCGCACGCAGACCTGGGTTCGCGTGCAATAGATCGTCCACTGCACCCCCACCCCCCCATCCCGTTCGCCCTCAGCCCGAACGGATAGATAGTGATTCCACCCGAACGGATACGTAAGAAGCAAGCCATGTCCCAGACCCCCAGATTTCAAGTAAAGAAGGTCGCCGTGCTCGGCGCCGGCGTGATGGGTGCGCAGATCGCGGCCCATCTCGTCAATGTGCGCGTGCCGGTCGTGCTGTTCGACCTGCCTGCGAAGGACGGCCCGAAGAACGGCATCGTCACGCGCGCCATCGACAACCTCAAGAAGCAGAAGCCCGCGCCCCTGGGCGACGTGGCCGATGCGGTGCTGATCGAGCAGGCCAACTACGAGGACGACCTCGCCAAGCTCGGCGAGTGCGATCTCGTGATCGAAGCCATCGCCGAGCGCATGGACTGGAAGCTCGATCTCTACAAGAAGATCGCGCCGCATGTCGCCAGGCACGCGATCCTGGCCTCGAACACCTCGGGGCTTTCGATCACCAAGCTCAGCGAGGCGCTGCCCGAAGCGTTGAAACCGCGCTTTTGCGGCATCCACTTCTTCAACCCGCCGCGCTACATGTTCCTTGTCGAGCTGATCAACACGCCGACCACCGAGCCCGAGGTGCTGGACCAGCTCGAAGCCTTCGTCACCAGCGCGCTCGGCAAGGGCGTGGTGCGCGCGCACGACACACCCAACTTCATCGCCAATCGCGTCGGCATCGCCGGCATGCTGGCGACCCTGAAGGAAGTCGAGAAGTTCGGCCTCACGCCCGACGTGGTGGACGACCTCACCGGCAAGAAGCTGGGCCGCGCGAGTTCGGGCACCTTCCGCACCGCCGACGTGGTGGGCCTCGACACCATGGCCCACGTCGTCAAGACGCTGCAGGACAACCTGAGCGCAGAGACCGATCCGTTCTATGCCAATTTCGCGACGCCGCCGGTGCTCGCCAAGCTGCTGGAACTCGGCAACCTGGGGCAGAAGACCAAGGCCGGTTTCTACAAGAAGGCGGGCCGCGATTTCCTGCGCTTCGACCTGGCGAAGGGCGAGTACGTGCCTTCGGGCGACAAGGCCGACGAGGTCTACGGCCGCATGCTCAAGAAGCCGGCCGCCGAGCGCCTGAAGCTGCTGCGCGAGAGCGAGGGTGCGCAGGGCCGCTTCCTCTGGGCCATCCTGCGCGACAGCTTCCACTATGCGGCCGTGCATCTCGAGACCATCGCCGAGAGCGCGCGCGACGTCGACTTCGCGATGCGCTGGGGCTTCGGCATGAAGCAGGGCCCTTTCGAGTTGTGGCAGGAAGCCGGCTGGGCGCAGGTCGCGAAGTGGATCCAGGAAGACATCGATGCGGGCGAGGCGCTGTCCACCGCGCCGCTGCCCAAGTGGGTGTTCGACGGCCCGGTTGCCGAAGCCGGCGGCGTGCACACGCCCGAAGGTTCGTGGAGTGCATCGCAGAACAAGTTCATCGCGCAGCGCCGCCTGCCCGTGCATGCGCGCCAGCTGTTTCCCGAAGGCGTGCTCGGCAGCAATGCGCCCGACGCGAACAAGGCCGGCACCACGATCCAGGACGAAGGCGACGTGCGCCTCTGGACGCTCGACGGCGAAGTGCTGATCGCGAGCATCCATTCGAAGATGCATGCCATCAGCCCCGACGTGGCCGAAGCGCTCGCGGCGGGTGTCGATCTCGCCGAGAAGGACTACAAGGCGATGGTGATCTGGTCGCCCGACGAGATGTTCTCGGTCGGCGCCGACCTGCAGGCGATGCTGCCGGCCTTCGTGGTCGCGGGCATCGGCGCGGTCAAGGGCGCTGAAGAAGAGCTGCAGAAGGTGATGCTCAAGATTCGGTACGCGAGCGTGCCGGTGGTTTCGGCGGTGCGCGGCATGGCGCTGGGCGGCGGCTGCGAGCTGGCCGTCTACTCGGCGAAGCGGGTGGCTGCGATGGAAAGCTACATCGGCCTGGTGGAAGTCGGCGTGGGCCTGGTGCCCGGGGCCGGCGGCCTGACCTACATCGCGCGCCGCGCGGCCGAAAACGCCGAAGCCTCGACCGGCACCGACCTGCTGCCCTTCCTGACCGAAGGCTTCACCGCCGCGGCGATGGCCAAGGTCGGCACCAGCGCGCTGGAATCGAAGAAGCTCGGCTACCTGCTCGAAAGCGACGTGATCGTGCCCAACAAGGACGAGCTGCTCTACGTCGCGTTGCAGCAGGCCAAGGCGATGGCCGACGCCGGCTGGCGCCCGCCGCTGCGCCGTCTCTTCAAGGTCGCGGGCCGCAGCGGCGCCGCCACCATCAAGGGGCAACTGGTCAACATGCGCGACGGCGGCTTCATCAGCGAGCACGACTTCCACATCGCGGGCCTGATCGCGGGCGTGGTGACCGGCGGTGATGTCGATGCCGGCAGCCTGGTCACCGAGGAGTACCTGATGGCGCTGGAGCGCAAGGCCTTCTGCTCGCTGATCCTGCATGCGAAGACGCAGGAACGGATCATGGGGATGCTTTCCACGGGCAAGCCACTACGCAACTGACGCACTGCCTTCCTCCTTCCCCCTCCGGGGGAAGGTCGGGATGGGGGCACGCACCATGCGAAACCAATCCACCGCCAAGGCGCAAAAAAACGCCCGCACCCTGCGGCGCGAGATGACCGACTCCGAGCGCAAGCTCTGGTCCGGCCTGCGCATGGAGCAGTTGGGCGTGAAGTTCCGTCGTCAGCATCCCTTGGGCAACTACATCGCAGACTTCGCCTGCCTCGATCCGAAGCTGATCATCGAACTCGATGGATCGCAACATCAGGCGCAAGAAGAATATGACGCGCGACGCGACGGCTTCTTTCGCACTCAGGGATTCGATGTGCTGCGCTTTGGATCGAATGATCCGTTTATCAATCTTGAGGGGGTGTTGCAGGCGATCGTCAATCGACTCGACGAATTGAGCGCTGCTTGCCCCCATCCCGGCCTTCCCCCGGAGGGGGAAGGAGCGATACCCATACCGAGGAGCCATTCATGAAACAACTTCAAGACGCCTACATCGTCTCCGCCACCCGCACCCCCATCGGCCGCTCGCACCGCGGCTTCTTCCGCAACATGCGCCCCGACGACCTGCTCGCGACCACGCTGAAGGCGGCGCTGGCCGCCGTGCCGGGTCTCGATCCGAAGGCCATCGAAGACATCATCTGCGGCTGTGCGATTCCCGAGGCGCAGCAGGGCCTCAACGTGGCGCGCATCGGCGCCGTGCTCGCGGGCCTGCCCACCAGCATCGGCGGCATCACGGTCAACCGCTTCTGCGCTTCCGGCCTGTCGGCCGTGCAGATGGCGGCCGACCGCATCCGCGTCGGCGAGGCCGAGGTGATGATCGCCGCCGGCGTCGAGAGCATGAGCATGGTGCCGATGATGGGCAACTCGCCCTCGCTCTCGCCGTCGATCTTCGAGCGCGAGGGCGATGTCGGCATCGCCTACGGCATGGGCCTCACGGCCGAGAAGGTGGCGCAGCAGTGGAAGGTGAGCCGCGAGGCGCAGGATGCGTTCGCGCTGCAGTCGCACCAGCGCGCGCTGGCCGCGCAGCAGGCCGGCGAGTTCGCCGACGAGATCACGCCGATCGAGGTGACCGACCGCACGCCGAACCTCGAGACCGGCGAGGCCACGTCCAAGACCCGCACCGTGAGCCTCGACGAAGGCGCACGCCCCGACACCAGCCTCGAAGGCCTGGCCAAGCTGCGCACGGTGTTCGCCGCGCGCGGTTCGGTGACGGCCGGCAACAGCTCGCAGACGTCGGACGGCGCCGGCGCACTGATCCTCGCGAGCGAGAAGGCCTGCAAGCAGTTCGACCTGAAGCCGCTCGCGCGCTTCGTGAGCTTTGCCAGCAAGGGCGTGCCGCCGCACATCATGGGCATCGGCCCGATCGAGGCGATTCCCGCTGCGCTGCGCTACGCGGGCCTCGCGCAGGACGCGATCGACTGGATCGAGCTCAACGAGGCCTTCGCGGCGCAGTCGCTGGCGGTGATGAACACGCTCGGGCTCGACCCGGCCAAGGTCAACCCGATGGGCGGCGCGATCGCGCTGGGCCATCCGCTGGGCGCGACGGGCGCCATCCGCTCGGCGACCGTGATCCACGCGCTGCAGCGCAAGAAGCTCAAGTACGGCATGGTCACGATGTGCGTGGGCATGGGGCAGGGCGCGGCGGGCATCTTCGAAAGGGTCTGACCCGTCGAGCCGCCCCATGAGACAAGAGACCCTGCAGCTCGACGACGGCACGCAGCTCGCGCTGCGCGTCTACGAGCCCGTCGGTCCGCAGCGCGCGAGCGTCGTGATCGGCGGCGCGATGGGCGTGCGCCAGGCTTTCTACGAGCCCTTCGCCCGCTGGCTGTCGCAGGAGGGCCTGCGGGTCTGGACCTTCGACTACCGCGGCTCCGGCGATTCGCGGCCTGCGGGCGCCGGCGGCTCGCTGCGCGGCTTCGAGGCCGATCTGTTCGACTGGGCGCGCGACTACGAAGCCGTGATCGACGCCGCCAAGGCCGCGCGGACCGATCGCCCGCTCTACCTGCTGGGCCACAGCCTGGGCGCGCAGCTGCCGGGCTTTCTCGAACGGCCGCAGCAGGTCGACGGCCTCATCAGCATCGCGGCGGGCAGCGGCTACTGGCGCGAGAACGCGCCGCGGCTCAAGCGCAGCATCCTCTACTTCTGGTATTTCCTTGTGCCGCTGGCGACGCAGCTCTGGGGCTACTTCCCGGGCCGCAAGCTCAGGAAGGTCGGCGACCTGCCGCGCGGCGTGATCCTGCAGTGGCGGCGCTGGTGCCTGAACCCGCGCTACAGCGTGGGCGCCGAGGGCCTTGCCGCCGCGCGCAGCTACGGGCGCGTGCGCTTCCCGGTGCTGGCCTTGTCCATCACCGACGACGAACTCATGACGCTCGAAGGCACGCAAAGCCTGCTGAGCCTTTACGCCGGTGCGCCGCGCGCGGTGCAGCGCATCGCGCCGGCCGACGTACAGGCGCGGCGCATCGGGCATTTCGGTTTCTTCCGCGAGCAGTTCAGCCTGAGCCTGTGGCCGCGCCTGGCCGACAGCCTGCACCGCCTCGCAGCCTTGACGGCGCCTGCGGCGCCATCGAGCGTCCCGCAGACGACTGCATGAGGCGGCAGCACGGAGGCACACTGCGACCATGAGCACACATCCTCTGGACAAGGCCCTCGCGCTCGCGCACAGTGATATCCAGGCCGGGCTTTTCACCGGCGCCACGAGCCCGGACTACTGGAACATGGTCGGGCCCTTCGGCGGCACGACCGCGGCGCTGATGCTGCAAGCGGTGCTCGAACATCCCGACCTGCTCGGCGCGCCGGTCGCGCTCACGGTGAACTACGCCGCGGCGCTGGAGGCGGGCGTCTTCGAGGTGCTGGCCGTGCCGGTGCGCACCAATCGCTCGACGCAGCACTGGACGATCCAGATGTCGCAGGCCGGCGCCGACGGCAAGTCGCACGTCACGACCACCGCGACCGCGGTCACGGCCCTGCGCCGCGAAACCTGGGGCGCCAACGATCTGCCGATGCCCGAGGTGCCGTCGCCCGAAGAGGTCGAGCGCATGAGCATCGGCCCCGCGCGCGTGGCCTGGATCGAACAGTACGAGATGCGTCCGATCATCGGTTCGATCCCGACGAAGTGGGACGGCAGCGGCGACCACAGCGAAACGCGCATGTGGCTGCGGGATGCGCAGCCCCGCCCTCTGGACTTCGCAGCGCTCGCGGCGCTCAGCGACACCTTCTACCCGCGCGTCTGGCTGCGCCGCGCCAAGCCGGTGCCGATCGGCACGGTGTCGATCACGACCTACTTCCATGCCGATGCGGCGCACCTGGCCGAGATCGGCCACGGCTATCTGCTGGGCCGCGCGACGGGGCAGCAATTCCAGAACGGTTACTTCGACCAGTCCGCGCAACTGTGGAGCGAGGCGGGCGCGCTGCTCGCCACCAGCAATCAGATCGTCTACTTCAAGGAGTGACCTCATGACTGTCAAAGCAGCATTGATCGTCGGCGCCGGCGATGCCACGGGCGGCGCCATCGCCCGCCGCTTTGCCCGGGAGGGCTTCGCGGCCTGCGTCACGCGCCGAAGCCTCGACAAACTGCAGCCGCTGGTGGCGCAGATCGAAGCCGAGGGTGGCACCGCGCATGGCTTCGCCAGCGATGCGCGCAAGGAAGAGGAAGTGGTCGCGCTCGTCGAGCAGATCGAATCGACCGTCGGCCCGATCGAGGTGATGGTGTTCAACATCGGCGCCAACGTGCCCGAGAGCATCCTGACCGAGACCGCGCGCAAGTACTTCAAGGTCTGGGAGATGGCCTGCTTCTCGGGTTTCCTGAACGGACGCGAAGTCGCCAAGCGCATGGTGGCGCGCGGGCGCGGAACCATCGTTTTTACCGGCGCTACGGCTTCGTTGCGTGGCGCGGCCAACTTCGGCGCCTTCTCGGGCGCCAAGATGGCGCTGCGTGCGCTGGCGCAGAGCATGGCGCGCGAACTCGGGCCGCGCGGCGTCCACGTCGCTCACGCCGTGATCGACGGCGCCATCGACACCGAGTTCATCCGCAGCAACTTTCCCGATCGCTATGCGCTGAAGGCGGAGGATGGCATCCTGAACCCCGAGCACATCGCCGACGCCTACTGGATGCTGCATTCGCAGCCGCGCGATGCCTGGACCCATGAGCTCGACCTGCGCCCGTGGTCCGAGAAATTCTGAGGAGACCGGCATGACGACAACGCGAACGGTCGAGTTCTATTTCGACTTCGGCAGCCCCGCCTCCTACCTGGCCGCCACCCAGCTGCCGCACCTGTGCGCCGACACCGGCGCCGAACTGGTGTGGAAGCCGATGCTGCTGGGCGGCGTGTTCCAGGCCACGGGCAACCAGTCGCCGGCCAACATTCCGGCCAAGGGCCCGTACATGTTCGAGGACCTGGCGCGCTTCGCTCGGCGCTACGGCGTGCCGCTGCGGCAGAACCCCGATTTCCCGATCAACACGCTGCTCCTGATGCGCGGCGCCACCGGCATGCAGATGCGCGAGCCCGAGCGCTTTCGCGCGTATGTCGATGCGGTGTACCACGCAATGTGGGTCGAGCCGCGCAACCTCAACGATCCGGCGACCGTCGGCGCCGTGTTGCAGGAGGCCGGCTTCGATGCCGCCGCGCTGCTTGCGCTGGCCAGCGCGCAGGAGGTCAAGGACCGCCTCAAGGCCGCGACGCAGGAAGCGGTCGCACGCGGCGTGTTCGGCGCCCCCACCATGTTCGTCGGCGACCAGATGTTCTGGGGCCAGGACCGGCTCGACTTCGTACGCGAGGCGCTCGGCGCCTGATATTCATTCTCTACAGCAAGGAACTCCCATGAGCGACATCCTCGTCCATACCGAAGCCGGTGTGATGACCCTCACCTTCAACCGGCTCGACAAGAAGAACTCCATCACCCGCGCGATGTACGCCGACCTGGCGGATGCGCTGGCCAAGGCCGGGCAGGACGCCGCCGTGCGCGCCGTGCTGATCCAGGGCGACGCCACCGTCTTCAGCGCCGGCAACGACATCGGCGACTTTCTCGATGCACCGCCCTCGACGCCGGATTCGCCGGTGTTCCGCTTCCTGCAGGGCATCGCGAGCTTCCCGAAGCCGATCGTGGCCGCGGTCTGCGGCCCGGCCGTGGGCATCGGCACCACGATGCTCTTCCATTGCGACCTGGTCTACGCGGGCGACAACGCGGCATTCGCGATGCCCTTCGTCAACCTGGGCCTGTGCCCCGAGGCAGCGTCGAGCCTGCTGGTGCCGCAGATGTTCGGCTACCACCGCGCGGCCGAGGCGCTGCTCTTGGGCGAGCCCTTCATGGCCCAGGCGGCGCTCGAGGTCGGCCTGGTCAACCGCGTGGTGCCCCCCACCGAAGCCAACGCCATCGCCCAGGCACAGGCGCGCAAGCTGGCGGCCAAGCCGATCACCGCGCTGATCGAGACCAAGCGCCTCATGAAGAAGGCGCAGCAGCCGGCGGTGCTGGAGCGCATGGGCGAAGAAGGCCAGAGCTTCGGCCGCATGCTGAACGAGCCTGCGGCCAAGGAGGCCTTCACGGCGTTCATGGAAAAGCGCAGGCCGGATTTCTCGAAGCTCTGAGGCCTTTGCGCCTCGCGCCGTCACTCCGTCACGATCGGCCGCGGCCTGCCGTTGTCGTCGATCGCCACGTAGGTGAAGGTCGCCTCGGTCACCTTGATGTATTCGCCCTGCGCCCTGAAGCGCTCCGCGAACACCTCGACCGTGACGGTGACCGAGGTGCGCCCGATGCGCACCAGCTGCGAATAGAAGGACAGGATGTCGCCCAGCCGCACCGGCTGCTTGAACACGAACTCGTTGACCGCGACGGTCGCCATGCGCCCCTTGGCGTGGCGCGCCGGGATCACCGAGCCGGCCAGGTCGCACTGCGCCATCACCCAGCCGCCGAAGATGTCGCCATTGGCGTTGCAGTCGGCCGGCATCGGAATCACCTTCAGCACCAGCTCCATGTCGGCGGGCAGGCTCTTGAGGGTGGCGGCAGCGGCGGCACTGGAAGTTGAGGACATGGGCACAATCTGAGGAAATAACAGCCACGATTGTCTCCTCATGCGCCGCAGCGGCGAAGCCCTTTCCCCTCCCCAACCGGTTTCCGCCGGCCAGCCCTCGCGCAGCGACCGCTCCGACTGGGCCACGCTGCGCCGCCTGTTCCCCTACCTCTGGCGCTACAAGTGGCGCGTGATGGCCGCGCTCGCGTTCATGGTGGGCGCCAAGGTGGCCAACGTGGGCGTGCCGGTGCTGCTGAAGAACCTGGTCGACACCATGACGCCCAAGCCCGACGTGGCGCAGGCGCTGCTGGTGGTGCCGATCGCGCTCCTGGTGGCCTACGGGCTGCTGCGCTTTTCGACGGCGCTGTTCGGCGAACTGCGCGAGTTGATCTTCGCCAAGGCGACCGAGGGTGCGGCGCGCAGCATCTCGCTCGAGGTGTTCCGCCACCTGCATGCACTGTCGCTGCGCTTCCACCTGGAGCGGCAGACCGGCGGCATGACGCGCGACATCGAGCGCGGCACGCGCGGCGTGCATTCGCTGATCTCGATGTCGCTTTACAGCATCGTGCCGACGATCATCGAACTCACACTGGTGCTGACCATCCTGGGCGTCAAGTTCGATGCGCTCTTCGTCTGGATCACTGGCGTGGCGCTGGTGATCTACATCGGCTTCACCGTGACGGTGACGGAATGGCGCACGCAGTTCCGCAAGACCATGAACGAGCTCGACTCGGTGGCGCAGAGCCGCGCCGTCGATTCGCTGCTCAACTACGAGACCGTCAAGTACTTCAACAACGAGGAGTTCGAAGCCGGCCGCTATGACGCCAGCCTGGACCGCTACCGCAAGGCCGCCATCAAGAGCCAGCGCACGCTGAGCATGCTCAACACCGGCCAGCAGCTGCTGATCGCGGTGAGCCTGGTGCTGATGCTGTGGCGCGCGACGGCCGGCGTGGTCGAAGGGCGCATGACGCTGGGCGACCTGGTGATGGTCAACGCCTTCATGATCCAGCTCTACATCCCGCTCAACTTCCTGGGCGTGATCTACCGCGAGATCAAGCAGAGCCTGACGGACCTCGACAAGATGTTCGTGCTGATGGAGAAGGAGCGCGAGGTGCGCGATGCGCCGGATGCCAAGCCGCTGGCCGGCGCCGATTCGACCGTGCGCTTCGAGGACGTGAGTTTCGCCTACGAGGCTGCGCGGCCGATCCTCAAGCACGTGAGCTTCGAGATCCCGGCCGGCAAGACGGTGGCGGTGGTCGGCCCCTCGGGCTCGGGCAAGTCGACGCTGGCGCGGCTGCTCTACCGCTTCTACGACGTGCAGCACGGCCGCATCAGCATCGGCGGCGAGGACATCCGCGAGGTCACGCAGGCGAGCGTGCGGCAGGCGATCGGCATCGTGCCGCAGGACACGGTGCTCTTCAACGACACGGTCGAATACAACATCGCCTACGGCCGCCCCGGCGCCGGCCGCGCCGAGGTCGAGGAGGCGGCGCGGGCCGCGCGCATCCACGATTTCATCGCCGGCACGCCCAAGGGCTACGAGACCACCGTCGGCGAGCGCGGCCTCAAGCTCTCCGGCGGCGAGAAGCAGCGCGTGGCGATCGCGCGCACGCTGCTCAAGAACCCGCCGATCGTGATCTTCGACGAGGCCACCTCGGCGCTCGACACGGCCAACGAGCGCGCGATCCAGTCCGAGCTCAAGAGCGCGGCTCAGAACAAGACCACGCTGGTGATCGCGCACCGGCTCTCGACGGTGGTCGACGCGCACGAGATCCTCGTGCTCGAGAGCGGCGTGATCGTCGAGCGCGGCACGCATGCGCAACTGCTTGCAATGGCAGGCAAGTACGCCCAGATGTGGGCCTTGCAGAAAATCGAGGCCCAACCCGTTCTTTGATTCCCCAGGAGCCTTTCGAATGTCAGACAAGATTCCCCTGCTCGTGCTCAACAGCCTGTCGAGCGCGCACCAGGCCCAGATTGCCGCGGTCTACGACATGACCTACGCGCCCACCCCGGCCGAACGCAGCGCCGCCATCGCCGCGCACGGCGCGAGCTTGCGCGCGGTGCTGACCATCGGCGTGATCGGCCTCACGCCCGATGAGCTGGCCGCGATGCCGAAGCTCGAGCTGCTGTGCGCGATGGGCGCGGGCTACGAAGGCCTGCCGCTCGAGGCGGCGCGTGCGCGCGGCATCGCGCTGGCCAACGGCGCCGGCACCAACGACGACTGCGTGGCCGACCATGCCTTCGGCCTGCTGATCGGCGCGGTGCGCGGCATCCGCACGCTCGACCGGCAGTGCCGCGAGGGCGTCTGGCGCGAGGCGATTCCGCAGCCGCCCAATGTCTCCGGCAAGCGGCTCGGCATCCTCGGCCTGGGCACCATCGGCCAGAAGATCGCCAGGCGCGCCGCCGGCTTCGACATGGAGATCGGCTATCACAACCGCAAGCCGCGCGAAGGCGCGACGCACCGCTACTTCGACAGCCTGAAGGCACTGGCTTCCTGGACCGACGTGCTGATGGTCGCCACGCCGGGCGGACCGGGCACGCGCCACATGGTCGGTGCCGAGATCCTCGATGCGCTGGGACCGCAAGGCTTCCTGGTCAACATCTCGCGCGGCAGCGTGGTCGACACCGAAGCGCTCGCGGCAGCGCTGCGCGAGAAGCGAATCGCCGGCGCCGGCCTCGATGTCTACGAAAGCGAGCCGAAGCGTCCCGAGCCGCTGATCGGGCTCGACAACGTGCTGCTCACGCCGCACATGGCCGGCTGGTCGCCCGAGGCGACGCAGGCCTCCGTGGACCGCTTCATGGCGAATGCCGAAGGGCACTTTGCGGGCCTGGGCGTCGTGTCGCCGATATAGAGGCAGACATAATCAACTTGTATGGAAACCAAGTGGCTTGAAGACTTCGTCAGCCTTGCCGAGACCCGCAGCTTCAGCCGCTCGGCCCAGTTGCGCCATGTGACCCAGCCCGCGTTCTCGCGCCGCATCCAGGCGCTCGAGGGCTGGGCCGGCACCGACCTGGTCGACCGCAGCTCCTATCCCACGCGCCTCACGCCGGCCGGCCAGACGCTCTACGGCCAGGCCATCGAGATGCTGCAGGCGCTGCAGAGCACGCGCGCCATGCTGCGCGGCCACTCGGCGGCGGGGCAGGACGTGATCGAGTTCGCGGTGCCGCACACCCTGGCCTTCACCTTTTTTCCGGCCTGGGTCACGAGCCTGCGCGAACAGTTCGGGCCGATGAAGAGCCGGCTGATCGCGCTCAACGTGCACGACGCGGTGCTGCGCCTGGTCGAAGGCAGCTGCGATCTGCTGATCGCCTACAACCATCCCTCGCAACCGCTGCCGCTGGACGCCACCCGCTACGAGATGGTGAGCCTCGGCGAGGAAGTGGTCGCGCCCTGGGTCAAACCCGATGCCGACGGCGCGCCGCGCTACCGCCTGCCGGGTCGGCCGGGCCAGCCCTTGCCCTACCTGGGCTATGCGCCCGGCGCCTACCTCGGCCGCGTGGTGGACCAGCTGCTGAAAGAATCGCACACCGCGATCCACCTCGATCGCGTCTACGAGACCGACATGGCCGAGGGCCTCAAGGTGATGGCACTCGAAGGGCATGGCATCGCCTTCCTGCCGCAGAGCGCGGTTCGAAGGGAAGTGCGCGCCCGCACCTTGGTGAGCGCCTTGCCGCCCGAGATCGAGAGCCTCGAAGCAACGATGGAAATCCGCGCCTACCGCGAGCGGCCGGCCGCAGCGGCGCCGGCCAAGACCGGCGCGCGCACGACCAAGGCCGAAGTGGCCGGTCCGCGCGCCAAGAGCACGGTCGAAGCACTCTGGGCCTATCTGGTGGGAACCCAGCCCGCATCCGCGAAGTGAGGCGCCTTGCTTGCTTTTGTGCAGTGCACAAATCTATGAGGCGGGCGCATGCCGATCGCTGCAATGGGCATTTGCTTCCCGGCGTCGGGGCCCCTACAGTCGCCCCCGAGTTTCTTGCTGTCGCACCGGTTTTGGATGCACGCCTCGCGCGTGCTTTTTTTTGACCGGGCCTTCGGGCACAAAGGCTGCTTAGTGAACGGAACGCGGTCGAGGCGAAGCCGATGCGGCGCACCAGCGCAGAACTCCCGCGCAGTCGGCATGTCCTCCATCGGTGCGTTGCGCACCGGGTTGGTCCGGGTATCCCCCACAATCCGAGTGTCTAGAATTTCGTTGTATCTCTCTCTCAGTTAAACAGGAGTTCTCCTCATGAAGAAGCAAGTATTGGCAATGGCAGTGATGGCGCTGGCCGCAGGCGGCGCTTTCGCGCAGGCCAATGACACCCTGGCGAAAATCAAGGCGTCGGGCAGCATCACCGAAGGCGTGCGCGAATCCTCGGGTCTCTCCTATACGCTGGGCGGCGGCCAGTACACCGGCTTCCACTACGACATCTGCGCCAACATCATCAAGGACCTCGAAAAGGCCGCAGGCAAGAAGCTGGAAACCAAGTACCAGCCCGTGACCTCGCAGAACCGCATTCCCCTGGTGCAGAACGGCACGGTCGATCTGGAGTGCGGCTCCACCACCAACAACGCCACGCGCCAGAAGGACGTCGCCTTCGCCGTCACCACCTACGTCGAAGAAGTGCGCATCGCCGTCAAGGCCAGCTCGGGCATCACCAAGATCGCCGAGCTGAACGGCAAGACCGTCGCCACCACCACCGGCACCACTTCGGTCCAGACCCTGCGCAAGAACGAGCGCGCCACCGGCGTCGACTTCAAGGAGCTCTACGGCAAGGACCACTCCGACAGCTTCCTGCTGCTCGAATCGGGGCGTGCCGATGCCTTCGTGATGGACGGCTCGATCCTCGCTTCCAACATCGCCAAGTCGAAGAACCCGGCCGACTACAAGATCGTCGGCGAAGTGCTGAGCGTCGAGCCGATCGCAATCATGATCCGCAAGGACGACCCGGCCTTCAAGAAGGTGGTCGACGACAGCATCAAGGCGCAGATCAAGTCGGGCGAGCTCGCCAAGCTCTGGGACAAGTGGTTCATCCAGCCGATTCCGCCGGCCAATGTGAAGATCGGCCTCGCGCTGTCCGACGCCACCAAGGACGCATGGGCGAACCCGAACGACAAGCCGATGGAAGACTACGCGGTGAAGAAGTAATCCACGCGCACATCGCCGCGCAACGCCCGCCACATCCGGCGGGCGTTTTTTTAACGCGCAACAGAACAATCAGGTAGAAAAGGAGAGTCCCGATGGTATCGAACTGGGATTGGCAGGTCTTCTTGCAAGACCCCGGCGGGAAGTACCCGACGTACTGGGAATGGATGCTGTCGGCCTGGGGCTGGACCGTGTCCGTGGCGTTGCTGGCGCTGATCGTCGCGCTCGTTCTGGGCTCGCTGGTCGGCATCATCCGCACCTTGCCCGACAGTCCCTGGCTGATCCGCCTCGGCAATGCGTGGGTCGAGCTCTTCCGCAACATTCCGCTCCTGGTGCAGATCTTCCTCTGGTACCACGTCATACCGGCCATGATTCCGGTCATGAAGGATGTGCCCAGCTTCATCCTGGTGGTGCTGGCGCTGGGCTTCTTCACCTCGGCGCGGATCGCCGAGCAGGTGCGCTCCGGCATCCAGGCGCTGCCCAAGGGCCAGCGCTACGCGGGCATGGCGGTGGGCTTCACGACGCCGCAGTACTACCGCTACGTGATCCTGCCGATGGCCTACCGCATCATCATCCCGCCGCTCACGAGCGAGACGATGAACATCTTCAAGAACTCGTCGGTGGCCTTCGCCGTGTCGGTGACCGAACTCACGATGTTCGCGATGCAGGCGCAGGAAGAAACCTCGCGCGGCATCGAGGTCTACCTGGCGGTCACTGCGCTCTACGTGATCTCGGCCTTCGCGATCAACCGGCTGATGGCGTACATCGAGAAGAAGACCCGGGTTCCGGGCTTCATCGTCTCGGCCAACGCCGGCGGCGGAGGACACTGACATGATGAATCTCGACCTGTCCTTCTACAACTGGGACGTCATCAGCAACTTCGTCGTCAAGGGCTTCTACTTCAGCATCATGCTGACCATCGTCGCCACGATCGGCGGCGTGATCTTCGGCACCATCCTGGCGCTGATGCGGCTGTCGGGCAAGAAGTGGCTCGATGCGCCGGCCGCCGTCTATGTCAACGGCATGCGCAGCATTCCGCTGGTGATGGTGATCCTGTGGTTCTTCCTGCTGGTGCCTGGCTCGTTCTACGCGGCTTTCGGCTCGATCGGCAGCAACTACCGCTCCGAGATCTCGGCCGTGATCACCTTCATCGCGTTCGAGGCCGCGTACTTCAGCGAGATCATGCGTGCGGGCATCCAGTCGATCCCGCGCGGCCAGGTCTATGCGGGCCAGGCGGTCGGCATGACCTACGGCCAGAACATGAAGTTGGTGGTGCTGCCGCAGGCCTTCCGCAACATGCTGCCGGTGCTGCTCACGCAGACCATCATCCTGTTCCAGGACACCTCGCTGGTCTACGCCATCGGCGCCTACGACATGCTCAAGGGCTTCGAGACCGCGGGCAAGAACTTCGGCCGCCCGATCGAGGCCTACCTGCTCGCGGCGGTCGTTTATTTCATCATGTGTTATGCCTTGTCATGGCTGGTGAAACGCCTGCACAAGAAGATTGCCATCATCCGTTGAAGGAGAGAAAAGATGTCCGACAAAATGATCGAAATCAAGAACGTTTCCAAGTGGTATGGCCCGGTGCAGGTGCTCCAGGACTGCTCGGTCGACATTGCCAAGGGCGACGTGGTGGTGGTGTGCGGCCCCTCGGGTTCCGGCAAGTCCACGCTCATCAAGACGGTGAACGCGCTCGAGCCCTTTCAGAAGGGCGAGATCACGGTCAACGGCATTCCGCTGCACGACCCCAAGACCAACCTGCCGAAGTTGCGTTCGAAGGTCGGCATGGTGTTCCAGCACTTCGAGCTGTTCCCGCATCTCTCGGTGACCGAGAACCTCACGATCGCGCAGATCAAGGTGCTGGGCCGCAGTTCCTCGGAGGCGATGACCCGCGGCCTCAAGATGCTCGACCGCGTGGGCCTGATGGCGCACAAGGACAAGTACCCCGGCCAGCTCTCGGGCGGCCAGCAGCAGCGCGTGGCGATCGCCCGCGCGCTCAGCATGGACCCGATCGTGATGCTTTTCGACGAGCCGACGTCGGCGCTCGACCCCGAGATGGTCGGCGAAGTGCTCGACGTGATGGTGGCCCTGGCCAAGGAAGGCATGACCATGATGGTGGTCACGCACGAGATGGGCTTTGCGCGCAAGGTGGCCAACCGGGTGATCTTCATCGACGTCGGCGGGCGGATTCTGGAGGACTGCTCGAAGGACGAGTTCTTCAGCCACCCGGAGAATCGGCAGGCGCGGACGAAAGACTTCCTCAACAAAATTCTGGCGCACTGAACAATTCGCGCCCAACAAAAAGCCCCGCGTCGCGGGGCTTTTTTCATGTCCGTTCGCCCTGAGCTTGGCCTGTCCTGAGCTTGTCGAAGGGTCGAAGGGCCCGTGCCACTGGTGAGATGGCTTCGACAAGCTCAGCCCGAACGGATTTGGGGGGCCCTACTGGATTTGGGGGGGGCCTACTTCTTGCGAGCCGCGATCGCCTGCTCCGCCTTCGCCACCAGCTCATTCCCGATCGTCGGCTTCCACTTCGCATACACGGGCCGCGTCGCCTTCACGAAGGCCTCGCGCTCCGCCGGGCTCAGCTGGGTGACCGTCACGCCCATGCCGGCGATGTCCTTGAGCACCGGCTTGTCGGCTTCCACCAGGCCCTTGCGCGCGATCTCGATTTCCTGCTTGCCGGCATCGACGGCGGCCTGGCGCACGATGGCCTGGTCGGCCGGCGTCCACGAGGCCCAGATCTCCTTGTTCACCACGAACACCAGCGGGTCGGCCATGTAGCCCCAGGTGGTCACGAACTTCTGCCCCACGGTGTGCATCTTGAGCACGGTGAAGAGGAACAGCGGGTTCTCCTGTCCGTCGACCGCGCCGCTGGCGAGCGCGGGCTGTGCGTCGGCCCAGCTCATCTGCGTCGGGTTGGCGCCGAGCGCGCTGAACATGTCGGAGAAGATCGGCGAGCCGACCACACGGATCTTCATGCCCTTCAGGTCATCGGGCGTCTTGATTGCGCGCTTGGAATTCGTGATCTCGCGGTAGCCGTTCTCGCCCCAGGCCAGCGGCACCACGCCGGCCTTGTCGAGCGTCGCGAAGATCTCCTTGCCCACCGGACCCTGCGTCAGCGCATCCACCGCCGCGTAGTCGGGCATCAGGAAGGGCAGCGAGAACAGGTTCAACTGCTTGACCTGCGGCGACCAGTTGATGGTCGAGCCCACGGCCATGTCGATCACGCCCTGGCGCAGCGCGCTGAACTCGCGCGTCTGGTCGCCCTGGATCAGCGAGACGCCGGGGTAGAGCTTGATGTTGATGCGGCCCTGGGTGCGCTCCTTCACCATGTCGGCCCAGAGCTTGCCGGCCTGGCCCCAGGGCGTGGGCGGGCCCAGCACCAGCGACATCTTGTATTCGGCCTTGTAGGTCTGCGCAGGCGCGGCCACCGAGAAGCCGCCGAGCGCGGCGGCGACGGCCAGCAGGCCGAGCAGGGAACGACGAAATTTCATGAGTCAGTCTCCTTTGGAAAAATCTCTACAGATACCCCAGCTTGCGCGGCAGCCACAGCGCGAGTTCGGGCCAGGCGATCACCGCGACCATCACGAGGAACATCGCGAACAGCATCCAGCCGACCCAGCGCACGGTTTCTTCCATGCGCACGTTGGCGATGCGGCACGACACCATCAGGTTCACCGCCAGCGGCGGCGTGAACTGGCCCAGCGCGACCTTGAGCGTGAGGATGACGCCGAACCAAACCGGGTCCCACTTGTAGTACTGCACGATCGGCCACAGGAGCGGCACGAAGATCAGGAAGATCGACACGCCGTCAAGGAACATGCCCACGGTGATCAGCAACAGGATCAGGAGCGAGAGCACGCCGTACTCGCCCAGCCCCGAGTTGACGATCGCGCGCGTGACCGGGTCGATCACGCCCAGCGTCGACAGCGAGTAGGCGAAGATGCCCGCGAGCGAGACCACCAGCAGGATCACCGCCGAGAGCTCGCCCGATTCGCGCAGGATCACGAACAGGTCGCGGACCTTGATCGTGCGATGGATCGCCATGCCGATGAAGAGCCCGTAGAACACCGCGACCACGGCCGCCTCGGTGGGCGTGAACCAGCCGGCGCGCATGCCGCCCAGGATGAGCACCGGCGCCGCCAGGCCCCAGGTCGCGTCGCGAAAGCTTTTCCAGAACGGCGGGCGCGGCAGGGTGGATTCGAGCGCGCCCATCTTGTGTTTGCGCGCCAGCCACACGGCCGGAACGATCAGCGCGATGCCGGCCAGGATGCCGGGGATCATGCCGGCGGCGAACAGCGCCGGCACCGAGGCGCCCGGCACCAGCACCGAATAGACGATGAAGGCGACCGAGGGCGGGATCAGGATGTCGGTGGCCGCGGCCGCGCCGACCACGCTGGCCGAGAACGCATTGGGATAGCCCGCGCGCGACATCGCGCCGATCATCACCGCGCCCACGGCCGCCGCATTGGCCGGGCCCGAGCCCGAGATGCCGCCGAGGAACATCGCCACCACGATCGCCACCAGCGGCAGCATGCCGGGCCCGCGCCCGACGATCGCGATCGCGAAGTTGACGAGGCGCAGCGCCACCCCCGAGCGATCGAAGATCGAGCCCACCAGCACGAACATCGGGATCGCGAGCAGCGGGTACTTGCCCAGGCCGGCATAGAAGTTCTGCGGCACCGCGAGCAGGCCGAACCATTGCGCGTCGGCGTTGGCAAGGCCGATGGCGACCGCGCCGGCGAGGCCGAGCGCAGCGCCGATCGGCACGCCGCCCAGCATCATCAGGATGAAGGCGACGAAGAGCAGGGTGGGGATCATCGATCCGTGCCGCCGTAGGTGGTCTTGCGGCCGCGCCGGACGAACAGGCCCGCGGCGCGCAGCGCGATCGCGAAGGAGACGATCGGCAGCCAGATCGAGTACCACCACTGCGGCACGCCGATGCCGGGCGAGGTCTCGTCGAAGCGATAGTCGTCCCAGACCATGCGCACGCTCAATGCGCCGATCAGCAGGAACAGCAGCCCCACCATCAGCGCGCCGAACTGCGCGAGACGCTTGCGCCGGGCCATCGTTCCGCCCTCGGCAAAGTACTCGATGCGAATGTGGCGGTCGCGCGCCACGGCGGCCGAACCGGCCACCAGCGCCAGCAGGATCATGAGGACCACCGAGAACTCCTCGGTCCAGGCGAAGGATGAATCGGTGAAGTAGCGCACCAGCACGTTGGCGAAGGTGATGCAGGCCAAGAGGCCCATGATGATCACCGTGGCCCAGTCCTCGATGGCGAGCGGCACGCGCGTGGGCTCGTCGGCGGCTTCGATTGCGGGAGGAAGGGGGCTGGCAGCGTCCAGCACGGGGCCGGACTCGTTGGGGGAGGACATCGGGGGAAACGGGTCAGCGGGTCAGCGGCCGGAATTCGACCAGCGCAGATCGTAACGATGCATAACCGTTCGCCCCATCGGGGCTTTCCTTGAGCCCTACTCGAGCTTGGCGCCCGACTGCTTGATCAGCCGCTCCCACACCGGCCGCTCCGCCTTGTAGGCGGCGGCGAAGGCCTCGGGCGAGCTGTCCTTGAGCTCGAAGCCCATGGCCGCGACCTTCTGCTGCACGTCGGGCTGCTGCGTGGCCTTTCGGATCTCGTCGGCCAGGCGCTTGACGATGGCCTCCGGCGTTTTCGCCGGCACCGCGATGGCGAGCCAGCCGGTCAGCCGATAGGCCTCGTCCTTCAAGCCCTGCTCGGCCAGCGTGGGCACGTTGGGCAGGGAGGAGATGCGGCGTTCGCCGGTCACGCCGATGGCCTTGAGCTTGCCGGCCTCGATCTGCGGCTTGGCCACCAGCGAGCTCGCGTAGGCCATCTGGATCTGGCCGCCGATCAGGTCCTGCACCATCGGCGCCTCGCCCTTGTAGGCCACGTGGTTCATGTCGGCGTTCTGCGTCGCGCTCATGTGCGCGCCGGCCAGGTGCGGGTAGGCGCCGAGGCCGTAGGAGCCGTAGGCCAGCTTGCCCTTGTTGGCGGCGACGTATTTCAGCAGCTCGGGCCCGGTCTTGACCGGCATGCCCGGATTGACGACCAGCACCAGCGGACCCATCGCGACCTGGTAGACCAGCGTCAGGTCGCGCTCCGGGTTGTAGGGCAGCTTCTCGTAGAGGAACTGGTTGGTGAGCAGCGCGTTGGAGAGCGACATCACGATGGTGTAGCCGTCGGGCGCCGCCTTGGCGACCGCGTCGGTGCCGATGATGCCGGCCGCGCCGGGCTTGTTGTCGATGACGACCGGCTGGCCCAGGCCGGCCGCCAGCTTCTCGCCCACCACGCGCGCCAGCACGTCGGTGCCGCCGCCGGCGGCGAAGGGGACGACCATCTTGATCGGTTTGGAGGGGTAGGTTTGGGCGTGGGCGGGGGCGGCGCAAATGGCGAGGGCCGAGGCTGCGGCAAAGAGGCAGTGGCGGCGGGCGAAGTTTTGAACGGGCATGGCTGTCTCCGGTTTGGGACGAAAGAACTGAACACTCCTCCGTTCGGACTGAGCTTGTCGAAGTCCTCGCGCCGGGGGGGCGGCCCTTCGACAAGCTCAGGGCGAACGGGGGCGCTATTGCACGATCACCTGCGCCTTGACCGGCAGGCGCCCGAGCGTGTCCTGCAGCCGCGCCTGCAGTTGCGAGGCCTGCGGCCCGGCCGCGGCCGCATCGATCACGACCTTGAGCGCGTTCTCCCCATCCGCCTGCACCTCGGGCCGCACTGCCAGGCCGAGCGCCGCACAGGCCTCGTCGACCAGCGCCTCCGCCACCTTGCGCGCGGCCAGCGCCCGCAGCTCGGGCTTGTAGATCTTGCCGACGTTGGTCATCGGCATGTGCTCGAGCACGATCACCGACTTCGGCTTGGCCGGCGCTTCGTCGACGCGCGCGGCGGTGAAGGCCAGTAGCTCGGCCTCGCTGGCCTTCATGCCGGGCACCAGCGTGGCAAAGGCCACCGGCAGTTCGCCCGCATAGGCATCTGGCGCGCCCACCGCGGCGCACAGCTGCACCGCGGGATGCGCGCCGAGCGCGTCCTCAATGGTCTTGGGATCGATGTTGTGGCCGCTGCGGATGATCAGGTCCTTGGAGCGGCCGCTCAGGTTGAGCCGCTCCTCGCCGTCGATCCAGCCCAGGTCGCCGGTGGCGAGCCAGCCGTCGGCCGTGAGCGCCTTGGCCGTGTCGGCCGCGTCGACGAAGCCCGAGAACAGGTTGGGCGACTTGAAGAGCACCATGCCCTGCTCGCCCGGGGGCAGCTCGCGATCGCTTGCATTGCCGTGCTCGTCGAGCGCGACGATGCGCAGCTGCGAATAGGGCAGCCGGAAACCCACGCAGCCGGCCGGCCCCACCACGCCCGGCGGCGTGATGGTCGAGATGCCGGCCATCTCGGTCATGCCCAGGCTCTCGTGCACATGCAGGCCGAACAGGCGCTCGAAGCGCGCCGCGAGTTCGGGCGCCAGCACGGAGGCGCCGGTGCGGCAGTACTTGATGGAGGAGATGTCGGCATCGGCGAGCGGCACGTTCGCGAGCGCCGCCAGCACCGTGGGCACCGCCGACAGCGAGGTCGGCCGGTACTTCGCCACCAACCGCCAGTAGTTGGCCAGCACCTGCTTGTTGCGCAGCAGGCCCGTGGTCGGAATGATGACTTCGACGCCGGCCGACAGCGCCGACAGCGAAGCCGGCAGCACGCCAGCCACGTGGAACAGCGGATAGCCGTTGATCGTGGCGTCGCTGCTCTTCAAGCCCTGCAGCTTCACGCTGGCCCACGCGGTGAAGACCTGCGCGCCATGGCTGTGGCGCGCGAGCTTGGGCGCGCCGGTGGTGCCTCCGGTGTGGAAGTAGGCGGCGATGTCGCCGGGCGCGATGTCGCGGCCGCTCGCAAGGCGGTCGGCCGGCACGCGCGCGCACATCGCATTGAAATCGGCCACGCCCGCGGGCAGCTCGCCCGCGCGGCCCACGGGCTCGTCGTGCGGCGCGACGCGCAGCACCGTGGTGAGCGTGGGCACCTGGCCGCGCAGGCGCATCGCCTTCGACCACATGCCCGATTCGTCGTCCGAGCCGTAGGCGATCAGCACCTTGGCGCGGCCCGCCGTCATCAGCGAGACCAGCTTCTCGTCGCTGAGCAGCGGGTTGAGCGGCTGCACGATGCCCGCCGCTTCCCCGCCCCACAAGGCTAGGTGGTACTCGAGGCAGCCCGGCAGCAGCACGGCCACCGCATCATCCGGCCCGACGCCGAGCGCGTGCAGCATGTTGGCGGTCTGGTGAATGCCGGCCAGCAGCTCGGCGTAGGACCAGCGGATCGGTTCATCGGCCGGATCGGCGCTGCGCAGGAAAGTCAGCGCCGTCTTGTTGCCGAAGGCCGCGGCGGCATTGCGGAAGATCTCGTAGGTGCTGCGGACGGTCAGCGCCTCGGAAAGCGGCGTCTCTTCGAGCCTTCGCACGTCCTCGATGCTGCGGATGGGGAACGAGGGGCTGAAGGGCGCGGCAGCCCGTATGGTGCTCACTGGGTAGCCTGCTTGCCAAATGCGATGAAGCGCTGCAGGTGATGGTCTTCGTCGCCCAGCTGGTGGTCGATCATCACCAGCCGCTTGGCGTAGTGGGCCAGCGGCAGTTCCCAGGTCATGCCGATGCCGCCGTGCAGCTGGATGCTCTCTTCAGCCACCAGTGCGCCGATGCGGCCGATGCTGACCTTGGCGGCCGACAGCGCGCGCTCGCGCGTGCTGCGATCGGCATTGTCGAGCGCGGCTGCGGCGTTGATCACGGCCGAGCGGGCCTGCTCGATCTCGAGCAGCAGGTCCGCCATGCGGTGCTGCAGTGCCTGGAAGCTGCCGATCAGCAGGCCGAACTGCTTGCGCGTGCGCAGATACTCCAGCGTCGCCGCCTTGGCGGCTTCCATCGCGCCCAGGCTTTCGGCGCACAGCGCCAGCACGCCGCGGCCGACGGCGCGTTCCAGCGTCGCGTGGCCCTGGCCTTCGGCACCGAGCAGCGCATCGGCGCCGAGCCGAACGCCGTCGAGCACGAGCTCGGCCACGCGACCGCCGTCGATCGCCGGCGCGCCGCGCACCGAGAGGCCCGGCGTCTTCGCAGGCAGCAGGAAGAGCGAGATGCCGGCCTCGTCGTCGGCGGCGCCCGAAGTGCGCGCCGAGACCAGGAACAGCGTCGCCTGCTCGCCCTGCAGCACCACGGCCTTGGCGCCGTTCAACACCCAGCCCTCGCCGCTTCGCTCGGCACGCGTCTGCACATGGGCCGGCTCGTAGTGCGCGCCGGGCTCGTCGTGTGCGAGGGCTGCGATGGTGCTGCCGCCGATGATCTCGGCCAGCGCGCCTTTTTGCGCGTCGCTGCCCGCTCTGGAAATGGCTTCGCCGACCATCACGGCGCCGAGCAGCGGCTCGACCACCAGCCCGCGGCCCAGCGCCTCGAAGACCACTGCCAGGTCGAAACCGGCGCCGCCGAAGCCGCCGTCGTCCTCGCGAAAGAGCGCGCCGATCACGCCGAGCTCGGCGAACTGCCGCCAGATCTCGGTGCTGAAACCTTGGGCCGACTTCGCGATGCGGTCGCGCGTCTCGAAGGCGTACTGCTCGGCGATGAAGCGGTTCAGGCTGTCGGCGAGCATGCGCCGGTCTTCGCTGTGTTCGAAGTTCATGGTCTTGCCCTCAGAGTCCGAGAATCATCTTGGAGATGATGTTTTTTTGAATCTCGTTGGAGCCGCCGAAGATCGACAGCTTGCGGTTGTTGAAATACTTGGCTGCCGCCGGCGCCGCATAGTCGGGCCCGATGGGTACGCCGTCGAATCCCTCTTGAAGCGCCTCGGCGACGAAGGGTCGCGCATACGGCCCCATCGCGCGCCGGATCAGCGAAGAGATCTCCTGCCGGATCTCGGTGCCGCGGATCTTGAGCATCGAGCTCTCGGCGCCCGGCACGCCGCCGCCGGCCACGGCCGCGATCACGCGCAGGTTGGTGGTCAACATGTTCTCCAGGTCGATCTCGACGCGGGCCATGCGCGCGGCGAAAGCCGGGTCCTGCGAGAGCGGCCGCCCGTTCTTCGTCTGCTTCGCGGCGATGGCCTTGAGCTGTGCCAGCGCCGCGACCGAGAAGCCGACGCCGGCGATGTTGGTGCGCTCGTAGGTCAGCAGGTATTTGGCGCAGGTCCAGCCCTTGTGTTCTTCGCCCACCAGGTTCTCGGCCGGCACGCGCACGTCGGAGAAGAAGACTTCGTTGACCTCGTGCTCGCCATCGAGCGTGATGATCGGACGCACCTCGACGCCGGGCGTCTTCATGTCGATCAAGAGGAAGCTGATGCCTTCCTGCTTCTTGGCCTCGCGGTTGGTGCGCACCAGGCAGAAGATCATGTTGGCGTGCTGGCCCAGCGTGGTCCAGGTCTTCTGGCCGTTGACGATGTAGTGATCGCCCTCGGCATCGACGCCGCGCACCGCCTGTGTCTTGACCGATGCGAGGTCGGAACCCGCGCCGGGCTCCGAGTAGCCCTGGCACCACCAGTCGGAGCCGTCGAGGATGCGCGGCAGCCAGTGGCGCTTCTGCGCCTCGTCGCCGTACTTGATCAGCACCGGCCCGAGCATGTTGACGCCGAAGGGCACGATGCGCGGCGCATGGGCCAGCGCGCATTCGTTCTCGAAGATGAACTTCTCGACGGCGGTCCAGCCCGGGCCGCCGTACTGTTCGGGCCAGTGGTTCGCAAGCCAGCCGCGCGCGTTGAGGATGGCGTGCCATTCCTCCATGTCGGCCTTGCCCAGGTGCTTGCCGGTGGCCACCTTGCCAGACAGGCGCTGCGGCAGCTTGGCCGCGAGAAAGGCGCGAACCTCGTCGCGAAAGGCTTCTTCTTCGGGTGTGAAGTTCAGATCCATGCGTCGCTCCTTGGATGGAAATCAGGATTGATTGAGGCTGTCGAAGTTTGCGCCGCGTTCGACCAGTTCGACCAGCAGCGGCGAAGCTTTCCAGAACACCGGGTCTTGCCTGGCGAACTCGCGGATGTCGGCCAGGATGTTGGCGAGGCCCACCGTGTCGGCGTGCTTCATCGGCCCGCCGCGGTGGCGAGGAAAGCCGTAGCCGTGGACGAAGGTCACGTCGACGTCGAGCGGGCGCAGCGCAATGCGCTGGTGCACGACGTTGGCGCCCTCGTTGATCATCGCGGCCATGTAGCGGCGCATGATTTCTTCGTCCGTGAAGTCTCGCGGCGCGACGCCGGCGCGCTGCCGCTCGGCATCGATGATGGCCGTCACCTCGGGGTCGGGCGTGCCGGCGCGTGCGCCTTCGGGATAGAGGTAGTAGCCGCGCCCGGTCTTCTGGCCGAACCAGCCGCGCTCGCAGATGCGGTCGGCGATCTGCACATAGCGCGCGCTCGGGTCGCGCGTCGCGGCCTTGCGCTTGCGCGTCGCCCAGCCGATGTCGCCGCCGGCCAGGTCGGACACCTGGAACGGCCCCATCGGATAGCCGAAGTCGCGCACCGCCTGGTCGATTTGCCAGGGCGAGGCACCGTCTTCCATCATGTGGTCGGCCGCCTGGCGGTAGACCGCGAGGATGCGGTTGCCGATGAAGCCGTCGCAGACGCCGGCGCGCACCGGCGTCTTCTTCAGCTTCTTCGCGAGTTCGAAGCCGGTCGCGACCACGTCGGCAGCGACCTTCGCCGGCACCACGATCTCCAGCAGCTTCATGATGTTGGCCGGCGAGAAGAAGTGCAGGCCCAGCACGTCGGCCGGGCGCGAGATGCTCGCCGCGATCTCGTCGATGTCGAGGTAGGAGGTGTTGGTGGCGAGCACCGCGCCTGGCTTGCAGACCCGGTCGAGTTCGGCGAAGACGGCCTTCTTGACCGTCATGTCCTCGAACACCGCTTCCAAGACGAGGTCGGCATCGGCGAGCGCGTCGTAGGCGGTCGAACCCGAGAAGCGCGCCATCACCGCAGCCTTGGCCTCGGGCGTCATGCGGCCCTTCCGGATCAGGCCGTCGTAGACCTTCTCGACATGCGCGCGGCCGCGCGCAAGGCTCTCCTCGTCGCGCTCGATCATGGTCACGGGCAGGCCGGCGTCGAGCATGGCGACCGCGATGCCGGCGCCCATGGTGCCGCCGCCCACGATGCCGCAGGACGCGATGGGCCGCGGCTTCGCAGCCTGGGTCTCGGGCGCCTTCAACACTTCGCGCTCGGCGAAGAAGGCGTGGATCAGGCCGGCGCGCTGCGGGCTCTCGATGCACTGCAGGAAGAGCTTTCGCTCGAGCGCCATGCCTTCGTCGAAGGGCAGCGCGAGTGCGGCCTCCGCGGCTTCGATGATCTTCATCGGCGAGAAGAGGCCGCGGCTCTTCTTCGCCGTGTCGCCGCGCGCGGCTTCGAGCGCGGCGCGCTGCGTCACTTCGTCGGCCAGCGCATTCGCGTCGCGCGTGCGGCGCACCGGTGCCTTGGCGGCGACCAGTTCCTGCGCGTACGCCAGCCCTTCGGCGAGCGCATCCGCGCCTTCGCCGAGGCGGTCGATGAGTCCCACGGCCAGCGCTTCCTTCGCGCCGGCATGGCGGCCGCTCAGCATCAGGTCCAGCGCGGCCTTCATGCCGATCAGCCGCGGCGCGCGCTGCGTGCCGCCCGAGCCGGGCATCAGGCCCAACTGCACTTCAGGCAGGCCGAGCTTGGCGGAAGGCACGGCCAGGCGGTAGTGCGCCGACAGCGCGATCTCCAGCCCGCCGCCGAGCGCAGCGCCATGGATCGCGGCCACCACCGGCTTGCTGCAGTTCTCGATGCGGCTGCACACCTCGGGCAGCGACGGCGGCAGCGGCGGCTTGCCGAATTCGCGGATGTCGGCGCCGGCGATGAAGTTGCGCCCGGCGCCGACGATCAGCACCGCAGCCACGGCGCCATCGGCCTCGGCCGCGTCGATCGCGGCGACCAGGCCGCGGCGCACGTCCACGCCCAGGGCATTGACCGGCGGGTTGTCGATGGTGACGACCAGCACATCGGCCTGGCGCTGAAAGGTGACGGGATCGGACGCAGGAAGGGTGTCGGTCGTGGCCATGGTCTTTGTCTCCGGGTGAATCCGGCATTCTTGGCCCGGCTCGTCGCTTTGACAATTGCATTGCCGATTGACAGACTGTCAAAGAATTTTTGACAGAATGCCAGCCATGGACCTGCAATCCCTGACCCTCCTGGTCGAGATCCTCGATGCCGGCAACCTGAGCGCGGCCGCGCGCCGGCTCAAGATGAGCCGCGCCAACGTGAGCTACCACCTGAACCAGCTCGAGCGCTCGGTCGGTGCGCAACTGGTGCGCCGCACCACGCGGCGCGCCGAGGCCACCGAGATCGGCCAGCGCCTCTACCAGCACGGCCTCTCCATCCAGAGCGAGCTGCAGGCCGCACGCGAATCGATCTCGACGCTGGGCCAGGGCCTGGCGGGCCGCGTGCGTCTCAGCGTGCCCAGCGGCTACGGGCAACTGGTGATGTCCGACTGGCTGATCGACTTCAAGCGGCTGTACCCGGGCATCGTGCTCGACGTGCTGTTCGAGAACCGCATCGAGGACCTGCTGCGCGACGAGGTGGACATCGCGGTCCGCGTGATCCCCGAGCCGCCGCAGAACCTGGTGGCGCGCGAACTCGGGCCGGTGCGCTACGTCGCCTGCGCCTCGCGCGCCTATGCGCAGGAACACGCGCTGCCCACGCAGCTCGATCAGTTGAGCGGCGCACCGGTGGTGACCGCCGCCGTCATCGGCCGCCAGCTGCGCATGTCGGCCTACCAGGGCGAGGAGCGGCGCGAGGTGATCCTCGAGCCGACGCTGATCTCCGAGAACTTCCTCTTCCTGCGCCAGGCCATCCTGGCCGGTCTCGGCATCGGTCTGGTGCCCGACTACGTGGTGCAGGAGGACGTGCGGCGCGGCGAAGTTCTCACCACGCTGGACGACTGGCGGCTCAGCATCTTCGGCACCCGGATGTTCATGCTCTACATGCCGAACCGGCAGCACACGCGGGCGACGCGGACCTTCATCGATTTCATCCTGGAGCGGGCGCGCGACAAGCCGGGATAGACCGTGCGTCGTATGGAAGTTCGGGGCGCCCGGATCGATAGTGCCTGCCCCGCACAACCCGTCAGGATTTGCCATGAGCGAGAACCGCTATCCCATCATCTATGTTCGGGGCTATGCGATGTCGGCCAACGAGCGCGACGAGACGGCGGCCGATCCCTTCTGCGGCTTCAACGTCGGTTCGACCGTCTACCGCGCCACCGTGAAGAAAGATGCGCCGGCGCAGAAGTTCGTCTTCGAGTCGCCCGTGGTCCGGCTGTTGTCGGAGCACGGCTATCAGAACGTCTACCAGAACGGCCTGGACATCCTCGACGAAGACTGGAAGCCCGCGCCCGACGGCGAGACGGGCGCGGACGTCGAGGGCATCCCGCCCACCTCTGTCATCATCTACCGTTACTACGACCCGGGCTCCAGGCTGCTCGGCGACGGCGAGACCTCGGAGATCGAGACCTACGCGATCGGCCTGGGCAAGCTGATCCTGCGCGTGCGCGATCTCGTCGGCCAGCGCCACGGGCCGGGCTTCGTGCCCGATGACTTCCGCTGCTACCTGGTCGCGCATTCGATGGGCGGGCTGGTCGTGCGGGCGCTGCTGCAGAACAAGGCGCTGGGCTCGCCCGAGGCGCGGGCTGCGGTCGCCAAGGTGTTCACCTACGCGACGCCGCACAACGGCATCGAGTTCGGCGGCGTCAACGTGCCTTCGTGGCTGACGGCCTCCGAGATCGATACCTTCAGCCGGCCGGTGATGCAGAAGTACCTGGCTACCGCGCCGGTCGACGGGCGGATGAACTTCCTGCCGGCCGACATCCAGCCGACGCGCGAGAACTGGTTCTGCATGATCGGCTCGAACCGCGGCGACTACGAGGCGGCGCACGGCGTCGCGAGGATGTTCTCGGGCCACGGCAGCGACGGCCTGGTGCTGATCGAGAACGCCTCGCTCTGGTCGCGCGACGACGCGGAGCTGGACCGGCCGGTGGGCAGCGCCTACACCTTCCGATCCCACTCCGGCTACTTCGGCATCGTGAATTCGGAAGAGGCCTACCAGAACCTGGTGCGCTTTCTTTTCGGCGACATCCGGGTCGACCTCTGGTTCGATGTCGAGAAAGTGCAACTGCCGCACGAGCTCGAGGAAAAGCAGAGCAAGGTCGACGCGGTCTACCAGGTCGAGCTGCTGGCATCGCCGCGCGGCAAGCGCTGGTACCTGAGCCGCCGCATCGCCGAGGAAGACTCGCCCGCCTGCCGCACCCACAAGGAGCTGAAAACGGACGGCGCATCGCCCGCCAAGGAGATCTACCTGTCGACGGTGTTCCTCGCGAATCGCTCGAAGGTGGATGCGAAGCGGCCCGGACTCTCGTACGCGATGACGCTGGGTGTGCGCGTGCCCGACTACCAGGTCGACAACAAGTTCTGGCTCGACGGCCACTACGAGGGCAGCTCGCTCTACCGCGACACGCTGGTGCTCGACATGATCCCGCCGCCGCCCGGCGCCGCCACCGACAAGTGGGACGTGCGTTACGGATGGCAATCGGAATCGACCGGCCGGGCGCCGATCGTCCTGCCCACCAGCTTCCAGCAGATCAAGGACGGCAAGATGGTGTTCAGGATCGGCCTGTCGAGCCTGACGGATTCGACGAAGCGGCCGGGCATCACGGGGTCGGTGCGGCTGGAGGTGAGTGCCTGGAAGTAGGCGGCAGCCGCACGGGCGCGCTTGCCTCCACCGCTTCGCGCGCCGGCGGCGGCAGTATCTCCTCGGGAATCGGGCAGCGGTAGGCTGCGTCACCGCGCTTGGCGCGCAGCTCGCTCGCCGCCTCGCGCAGCACCTCGGCACGCCCGGCCAGCGCGATGCCGGTCGCGGCCAGGCACTTGGCGGCCAGCAGCATGCCCTTGTGCGCGAGCGATGTCTTGCCTTGCGCGACCATCTGCCACGAATGGAATCCGGTGCCCCACGCGAAGCACGCGGTCAGGCACTGGGTGGTCGGCGCGGCCCAGCTCACGTCGCCCATGTCGGTCGAGCCGGTCACCGGCCGCGCGGCATCGGGCCTGTAGGGCAGGATGCCGGTGGCGATGGGCTGCGGGTCGCGCAGCGCAGCGGCGAAATGCTTGGCGCTGTTGGCGAACTCCTCGCCCGCGATCGTGGCCTGGATGTCGGCGGCGAAGCGGCGCTCGTCTTCATCGACCTCGAGCGCGCCGAGGGCTTCCATCTGCTCGGCCATCACGCGGTCGAGCGTGTCGTTGTGCAGCAGGTTGGACACCGCCTTGTCGAACACGATCTCGACCGTGGTGCCGGTCATCATCGCCGCGCCGCGCGCCACCTGTTCGACGCGCTCGAACAGCGCCAGCGCCTCGTCGATGCGCGTCGCCCGCACGGTGTAGAGCAACTCGGCATAGGCCGGAATCACGTTGGTCGACGGACCACCGGAGTCGATGTAGGCGAAGTGCACGCGCGCCTGCTCGGGCATGTGCTCGCGCAGGTAGTTGACGCCGACGTTCATCAGTTCGGCGGCGTCGAGCGCGCTGCGCCCCAGGTGCGGCGCGAGCGCGGCATGCGCCGACTTGCCGCGGAAGCGGAAGTAGGCCTGCACGTTGGCCAGCGTGGCGTTCATGAACACCGAATTGGCCACCGATGGATGCCAGGACAGCGCGGCATCGAGGTCGTCGAAGAGGCCGGCGCGCGCCATGAAGGTCTTGCCGGCGGCCGCCTCCTCGGCCGGGCAGCCGTAGAAGCGCACCGTGCCGGGCATCCCATGGCGCCGCAGGTGATCGCGCGCGACCACCGCAGCCAGGTGCGCCGCGGTGCCCAGCAGATGGTGGCCGCAGCCGTGCCCCTGGTTGAGCGCGCGGCTCGGATCGGGGCGGCATTCGAGCGCGCCGCTGGCCTGGTTCAGGCCGGCCAGCGCGTCGTACTCGCCGAGGAAGCCGATCACCGGTCCGCCGCTGCCGGCCTCGGCGACGAAGGCGGTGGGCATCCCGGCCACGCCGCGCGTGACGCGGAAGCCCTCGGCCTCCAACGCGGCCGCATGCAGCTCGGCCGATTCGAACTCGCGGTAGCGTATCTCGGCCAGGCCCCAGATGCGGTCGGCGATCTCGATGTAGGGGCGGCGGCGGTCCTCGACGGCGGCGGCGATCTCGGCAACGGCGGATGCGGGCTTCACTTCTGCGTCTCCAACTGGGCGGTTGCGACGAACTTGCGGTAGCGCGCGTCCTCCGCGCGCATCAGCGCCGGCAGGTCCTCGTCCTCGATCATCGGCAGCCCGCCCAGGTCGTTGAAGGTCTGGCGCAGGCGGGCGTCCTTCAGCGTTTCCTTCAGCGCGGCCTTGAGCTTCGCGATGACGGGCTCCGGCACCGCCTTGGGCGCCATCAGCGCGAACCAGCCGGTCAGGTCGTAGCCCTTGAGCTCCGGATGCTCGGCCAGCGCAGGCACGTTGGGATAGATCGGCGCCCGTGTGCCGCTGGTGACGGCGATCGGGACCACCACGCCCGAATCGATCAGCGGCTTGGCCGGCCCGGTGCCCATGTAGCCGAACTCCACCGCGCCGCCGGCCAGGTCGTTGCCCAGGGCCGGCACGCCGCGATAGGGCACGTGGGCGATCCGTGTGCCGGTGCGCTCGCGCACCAGCTCGCCGGCGAAGTGGAACATCGAGCCGGTGCCCGAGCTGCCGTAGTTGTACTTGTCCGGGTTCTTGCGCAGCAGCTGGATGAACTGGTCGGTGGTTTTGACGCCGGACTGGCGCGACGCCAGCAGCATGCCGCCCTGGTGGTTGACCACGCCGATCGGCGCCAGGTCCTTCAGACCGTCGTAGGGTTGCTTGGGATTGATCAGCTTGGTCGCGATCAGCTCGCCGTTGCCGCCCATCAGGAGCGTGTAGCCGTCCGGCCGCGCGGCAACGACCTTCTGCGCCCCCAGCGCGCCGCCGGCGCCGCTGGTGTTCTCGACGATCACGCGGGTCTTCAGCACGCGGGCGAGCACCTCGGCGAAGGGCCGCGCGACGCTGTCGGTCGAGCCGCCGGCGGAATAGCCGACGACCAGCGTAATAGGTCGCGAGGGATAGTCGTCCTGGGCACCCGCCACGGTCGCGACGGCGCCCGCGAGCACGGTCACGAGGAAACGCGGGAATCGGAATCGGGGATATGCCATGGTCGGGAGGCCGAGTGGGGGTGGATCTGGCCCGATACTAGGATTTGCCGTCCGCGTGCAATAGCCCTGTCACGGTGTTGCTGTTAAGCGCCGGTTGCCGGGTCCGGAAATTGCGGCCATGCTCGTTGTCTCATGAAGGTTCATCAGCTCAAGGCCCTCGTCGCTATCGGCGACCACGGCAGCATCCGCGCTGCGTCGCGTGCCGCCGGGCTGTCGCCGGCCGCGGTGACCAAGGCGGTGCGCGAGCTCGAGGAAGACCTGCGCACCCTGCTCATCACGCGCGAGGCCAAGGGCGTGACCTTCACCGAAGCCGGCCGTGCGCTGCTGGTGCACGCGCGGCTGGTCGTGGGCCAGTTGGCGCGTGCCGAGGAAGAGATGGCGCAGCTGTCGGGCCGCGGGCGGGCGCCGCTGCGCATCGGGGTGAATTCGTGGCTCGCGTTGACCTGCCTGGGCGATGTCGTCAAGCTGTTCCAGCAGCGCATGCCGACGGTGCGCCTGGAGTTGATGGAAAGCGTGCTGACGGTCTCGATCCCGAAGCTGCGCGACGGCACCCTGGACTTCTGCATCGGCCGCGGCTGCCCGGCCTCCACGCACGACGACTTCGCCCATGTTCCGCTGTTCCGCACCAGCTCGGCGGTGGTGGGGCGCGAAGGCCATCCGCTCGCGCACTGCCGATCGCTGGCCGAGCTGCGCGATGCGCAGTGGCTGCTGAACTGGACGCCCGACGACGACCCAGAAGACCCGCAGGAGGACGTGTTCGTCCGCTACCTGCGCGAATGTGCGCCGACGGTCCACGTGGCGCATTCGACGGTGATCGTCACCAGCCTGATCCGCAGCACCGACATGCTGACGCTGATGCCCTGGCCCCTGGTGGAGGCGATCGCCGGCCGCGAGCAGCTCTGCGTGCTGCCGCTGGCCGAGCGCCTCAACGAGACGACCGTGAGCCTGATCTCGCGCCGCGGCGACCCGATGAGCGCGGCCGCCCGGTGCTTCATCGAATGCTTCAACGCGGTGGTCTACCGCGCGCTCGGCTCCGACGATCCGGCGCGCCGTCGCTTGTTCCATTCGATCGACGGGCTGGCGTTGAACGACCAGGCCCTGACCGAGCTGGCGCGCGCGCAGGGCTGGGACAGCCGGACGCTGCTGGGCCCCCGGGCGACGATGGAGCCGACCGGAGGCTAGCGCGCAATGCCGATCGTCGCGGTCGCGGTGTAGCCGGCCGAGATACTGCCGGTCATGGCGGGCGTCATGGCGGCGATCTGCGCCGCGGTGTTGTCGCTGAACACGTTGTCGGTCGTGAGCGCGACGGCGGCGAAGTTGTTCACGCTCGAGGTGTAGCCGGTGGCGTAGGGGTAGACCGCGCTGCACGCCGCGCTCGGCAGCGCCAGCTGCGAGGTCAGCACCGCGTTGCGGCCGGTGGTGGCCGTGGCGACGCTCGCGAACACTTCGAAGTGCATGTGCGGCCAGCGCCCCGAGTAGCAGCCGGGGAAGATCGTCGTGAACGTCACCTGGCCGTTGGCATCGGTGACCTGCACGCCGCGCAGGTAGCTTTCGGCCGCCGCCGTGTACAGCGAGTAGTTGCCGTCGCGGTCGCAGTGCCACAGGTAGATCGCATAGCCCGACAGCGGAGCACAGCTCGCATTGGTGTTGACCAGCGTCAGCGTGAGCGTGGTCAGCACGCCGGGTGCCTGCGTCGTCGTGCTGATGAAGCTGCTGCGGATGTCGCTGCGGACGATGCCGCTGGCGGTGAGCACGTCGGAGGTCGAGCCGGACGCGCTGTTGGTGCCGTCGGCCGGGTAGGGCCCTGCCGTCTCGCCGGGCAGGGCGGTGCAACTGCTGCTGGTGCTGGTCGTGCTGGTCGTGGTTGTCGTCGTGGCGGCGCTCGAACTCGACGTGGCGGCAGTCGTCGTTGCGCTCGCCGCCGCCGTGGTGCTCGCCAGGCTCGCGAGGCTGCCGCTCCCGCCGGAGGAGCCGCCGCCGCCGCAGCCGGCCAACAGGAGCGCCGAGCCGGCGGTGGTGGAGCCCAGCCATGCCAGCGCCCTGCGGCGCTGAAGGAGCTGCGCCGAGATCAGCGGAAGATCGTCCGCCAGATGGTGGCCATGCGCCGGCTCGGCGAAAGCGTGGTTGCTGTTCCGCGTGGGGTGTGAATCGTGGACTGACACTGTGGCTCCGTGGGTGGGTGGAGCCCCGAGCTTCGAGCCGCGATGTTGCCCGTGGATTTCGCCGCTTTGCGGCTTTGTTGCGAAGCCGTCGCTACCCGCGCGTCACGGCAGGCACGAACATGTAGCCCTCGTTGCGCACCGTGCGGATCAGGTCGGCGCGCGTGTCGCCGAAGCTGAGCTTGCGCCGCAGTCGGCTGACCTGGACGTCGATCGCCCGGTCGTAGGAGTCGCTGTCCGAGCCCAGCGCGTAGTCCACCAGCTGGTCGCGCTGCAGCACGCGCCGCGGGTGCTGCGTGAAGGCGCGCAGCAGGCGGAACTCGCCGTCCGAGAGGCTGACGACCGCGTTCGCCGGGTCGTACAGCACCCGCTCGGTCAGGTCGATGCGCCAGCCGGCGAAGAGCAGCGTGTCGCTGGATTCGGGCCCGGGCGCGGGCGCGGCGGCGGCCGGCGGTGCCGAGGCGCGGCGCAGCACGGTGCGGATGCGCGCCAGCAGCTCGCGCGGATTGCAGGGCTTGGCCAGGTAGTCCTCGGCGCCGATCTCCAGGCCCACGATGCGGTCGATGTCGGTGCCGACGGCCGACAGCATGATGACCGGCGGCCCGCCGCTTCTCTGCAGCTCGCGCAGCGCCGTGAGCCCGTCTTCGCCCGGCATCATCACGTCGAGCACGATCAGCGCGTAGGCGTTCTGCGCCAGCTTGGCGCGCATCTCGGGGGCGTCCGCGGCCGTGTCGACCTGGAAGCCGTGCTTCTCGAGGAAGGAGGACACCAGGCCGCGGATACCGGCGTCGTCGTCGACGATGAGGATGCGGGTGCAGAGATTCACGGTCGGGCAGGGGATGGGGGGCAGGCGCTATTGTCGACGCTGGCGCAGGCGAAAGCCCGGCCGGTGCAATGAAGCGACACACGCTGAAATCTTCGAGCAAGCTCGCGCTTCCACACTGCGAGGCCCATGCGTGACATCGTCCAGCGTCCATGCCAGCATCGGCGCATGAACATGACAGGTGCCGCGCGCCGCTGGTCCGGTCCTCCGCTCGCCCTGCAGATCATGGGGCTGTTGCTGGGCGGGCTGGTGGTGGCGCAACTCGTGACGCTGGGGCTGACGATGCTGTTGCCGCCCGAGCCGCAACGCCAATGGGAGCTGGAAGACATCGCCCGCGTGCTGGCCGGTGCCGGCGCCGAGGTCCGGGGCTCGCGAAGCTTGCAGCGCGAGCTGCAGGCCGGCCCGCCGGAGCCGAGCGGCCCCGGCTGGCTGACCTCCGAACGCTCCCGCCGCGAACTGGCGCAGCTGCTGGGGCGCAACGAATCCGAGGTGCGGCTTTATTTCTATACGCCGCTGCCTTTTGCCGGCACGGCGCGTGCGTCGCCTCGCGCCGACTTTCGCGGGGGCATCGTGCTGGCGGACTTCCAGATCGCCCAGGCCGGCCGCGGTCCCGGCGGACCTGGAGGAGGGCCGGGCGGTGGCGGTTTCGGCCCGGGCTTCCCCGGCATGCCGCCGGGCGGTGGACCCTTCGGCGGCCCGATCGGAGGCGGCGGTGCGCCCATGCCGGCACCTGCCGCGCCTTCGCGCGCCCCGGGCGATGCGAGCCCGCCTGCCGCACCGGCGGAGACGGCGCGTGCCGGGCCTGCACCCGCTGCGCCTGCAGCCGGACCGGCGGCCAACGCGCCGGCCGCAGGGCCCCCGCCTCAGGGCGCGCCCGCGCCGGGGTCGGCACCGGGCGGCCCTGCGCCCTCGGCCGGCGCGCCGCTGCCGCTGCCTCCGGGCGGGGCTCGCACGGCTGCGCCGCCGCTGGGCGAGGCGCTGCCGATGTCACCCATGCAGGCGCCTGGGCCTTCAGGGCTGGGCGGCGTGTCGCCGACGCCGCCTGCCGTGCTGCCTTCGACGCCCACACCAACACCGGCGCCGGCGCGCAAGGCCCGCCCTGTTCCCGCCGACACGCCGCAGCCGATGGCCAGCGAGCCGGCTGCGCCTGTTCCGCCCGCAGTCTCCGTCCCATCCGCCCCGACGGCGCCTTCCGCGCTGCCGCGCGCGCCGGCGGCGCGGCCCGCCCAGCGGCCGGTGCCCGAGGAGAAGGGCATGGCCGTTAACGCCCCGGCGCGCGGCCTGTTCGGCCTGGCGCCGGCGCCCTTCGTCGAGGGCGACTTCATTGCCGCGATGCGGGTCGGCGATGGCAACTGGGCCACGGTGCAGCCGGTGCCCGAGCCCTTTCCGAATGCCTGGCAGCGCCGCGTGCTGCTGTGGTTCCTGATCGCTGCGGCCGTGGTCGCGCCCGCCGGCTGGATGTTCTCGCGCCGGCTGGTGCGGCCGATTGCCGGTTTCGCCCATGCCGCCGAGCGGCTCGGCCGCGACCCGGTGGCGCCGGTCCTCGCGCTCCAGGGGCCGGCGGAACTCGGCCGCGCGGCGCAGGCCTTCAACCTCATGCAGAGCCGGCTGCGGAGTTTCGTCGATGACCGCACCGCGATGATCGGCGCCATCAGCCACGACCTGCGCACGCCGCTCACGCGCATGCGCTTTCGCATCGAGGACGTGCCGGACGACACGCGCACCGGCATGCTGCAGGACGTGGAGGAGATGGAGCAGATGATCAGCTCGGTGCTGGCCTTCATCCGCGACGCCTCGGAGCCGGGTTCGCGCGAGCGGCTGGACCTGTCGAGCCTGCTCAAGGACGTGGTGGACGACGCGGCCTTCGTCGGCAAGGACGTGCGCCTGGAGCGCAGCGAAAAGGCCGCGGTCGAGGTCGACGCGATCGGCGTTCGCCGGCTGCTCGACAACCTGATCGAGAACGCGGTGAAGTACGGCGAGCAGGCGCGAGTTCGGCTGTTCATCGACGAGCAGAACGCGGTGGCCGAGGTCAGCGACAGCGGACCGGGACTGCCGGACGACGAGCTGGAGCGCGTCTTCCAGCCCTTCTACCGCGCGCCCGCCGCGCGTGCGTCCGGCAAGCAGGGCAGCGGCCTGGGCCTGGCGGTCTGCCGATCCATCGCCCGCGCGCACGGCGGCGAGGTGCAGCTCAAGCGCGGACCGCGCGGGCTGGTGGCGCAGCTGAGGCTTCCGCTGGCTTATCGCGAGGCGATGATCTAGCGCTGGGCACGCTTTCTGCTGTGCTCACTGCATGAACGATGTCGCCTTGACTGAACTCTCGATCGACCCGGAGCGCCTCTGGGATTCGCTGATGCAGCTCGCCAAGCTCGGCGCCACCGACAAGGGCGGCGTCTGCCGCCTGGCACTGACCGAGCTCGACCGCCAGGGCCGCGAGCTCTTCGTGCGCTGGGTGAAGGAAGCCGGTTGCACCGTGCGCGTCGATGCGATCGGCAACCTGTTCGCGCGCCGCGAGGGGCAGGATCCGAGCCTCCCGGCCGTGGCCACCGGCAGCCACATCGACACGCAGCCGACCGGCGGCAAGTTCGACGGCAACTACGGCGTGCTCGCGGGCCTGGAAGTGCTGCGCACCTTGAACGATGCCGGCATCCGCACCGTGGCGCCGCTCGAAGTCTGCGTGTGGACCAACGAGGAGGGGTCGCGCTTCGTGCCCGTGATGATGGGCTCGGGCGTCTATGCCGGCGCCTTCACGCTGGCGCATGCGCTCGCCGCCACCGACCGTGATGGCGTGTCGGTCGACGCGGCCCTGCGCGCGATCGGCTTTGCGGGCGACGCGCCGGCCGCGGTAGACGACGGCGCACTGCGCTTCGGCGCCTACTTCGAAGCCCACATCGAGCAGGGCCCGGTGCTCGAAGACGCCGACATTCCGCTCGGTGTGGTCACCGGCGCGCTGGGCCAGCGCTGGTACGACGTCGTCGTGACCGGCCAGGAGGCGCATGCCGGCCCGACGCCGATGCAGCTGCGACGCGACGCGCTGCAGGGCGCCACCGGCCTCATGCAGACCGTGCATCAGATTGCGATGGGCGAGCAGCCCAATGCCCGCGGCACCGTCGGCTACGTGCAGGTGCACCCCAATTCACGCAACGTGATCCCGGGCCGCGTGACCTTCACGGTCGACTTCCGGCACACGGACGATGAGGGTCTGAGCCGCATGGATGCGCACCTGCGCGCGGCCTGCGCGGCCTTGCAGGCGCAGGGCGGGCTCACGGTCGAGGTCGAACAGACCGTCTACTTTCCTCCGGCCCACTTCGCGGAGCCGCTGGTGCGCGCGGTGCGCCAAGGCGCCGAGCGCGCCGGTCTCGCGCACCTCGACATCGTGAGCGGCGCCGGCCACGACGCGGTATACGTCGCGCGCACCGCGCCGACCGCGATGATCTTCGTGCCCTGCAAGGACGGCATCTCGCACAACGAGATCGAGGACGCCAAGCCCGAGCATCTCGCGGCCGGTGCCAATGTGCTGCTGCACGCGATGCTGGACCGCGCCGGGATCGCGCAGTGAAGCAACTCGTTGCGCAGCCGCTGACCGCGCAGGCCTTCGCGCCCTATGGCACCGTGCTCGCGGCGCCCGCGGGCCAAGGTCGCCTCATCAATGGCGGCAATGCCGAACGCTTCGACCTGGTCGACGACCTGCAGCTCGGCGCCGAGGGCGGCCGGCCGCAGCTGGCGTTGTTCCGCGCGCAGGCGCGCCGCTTTCCGCATGCGGTGACCGAGATGGAGCGGCACGCGCTGGGCAGCCAGAGCTTCGTGCCGCTCGGCGAGCGCCGTTTCGTGATCGTGGTGGCGCCCGCAGGCGCTGCGCCCGCGGCCGAAGCGCTCGCCGCCTTCGTCACCGATGGCCGCCAGGGCGTGACGCTCGCGCCCGGCACCTGGCATCACGCGCTGCTGGCGGTGGATGCGGGGGACTTCGTGGTGGCGGAGCGGGCGGGCGCGGTGGTCGACTGCGACACCTGCGAGCTGGTCACGGCCGCGACAGTCGAGTACCGCGCCTGAGTCACCTGCCGCCTGCCGACCCGGCCGCAGCGGCTGCCTTGGTAGCTACGGCGGAACTGCTCGTTGGAAAGCGCGGCAACGCGTCGTCGATGCGAAACCACGGGACCTGCTGCTCCGTCCACACATGATCGTCGATGCGCACGCGCTGCGGTTCGTCCAGGCTGCCGACGGCGATCTGAACGCGGTCCGCCAGCACTTCCTCGTGCATGCTGAGGGTGCTTCCGCACATCGGGCAGAAGCCGCGTTCCGCGAATGCCGAAGATCGATAGCGGGTGGGCTCGCCATGAAGCCAGGTGAAGTCTTCAGTACGGAAATGAACGAAGGCCAAGGCCGGCGCGCCGGAATGCTTCCGGCACATGGCGCAGTGGCAGATGACGCCGCGGATGGGCGCCGAGGTGGCGCGGTACCGGATGGCGCCGCAGAGGCAACCGCCTTCGAATATTGCTGCTTTGTTCACGATGGCAGCCTTTGCGACCAGGGTCAAAAATGTCCGTGTTCTCTGAAGCTGTAGAACTCGCCGTCGCCAATGATGATGAAGTCCTGCAGCAGCATGTTGTGAAGCTCGCCGAGTTGATGCATCCGGGCTGCTACGTCGATATCGGCCTTCGAAGGCTCGCATGAGCCGGATGGGTGGTTGTGCACGACGATGAGCGTCGCCGCTCTCGCGAGGATCGCATTCCGGAAGATCTCGACGGGCTCGAGCAGCGCCCGATGTCCTGTGCCGATCGACGCGACTTCATAAGACAGGATTTCCAACTGGGGATTCAGGTGCAGAACGACGACCTTCTCTTTCGTCTCGTCTTGCATGTCCTTGAACAGGTCGTAGACCTGCCTCGGATTCTCTACGGGCCTGTTCAGCAGGTCATCGTCCACACGCTTTCGGGTGAATGTGACTTTGAGTTCCTTCAAGTACGCCATCTTGCTTAACCCCCCCTCGATCTTTTGCGACTAACGTTTGACACAAGCGACGTGCGAAGGGCGTAGCCCGTTGCACGTCCGTTGGATGGAGCGATCGGCCGTCATTCTCACCCGAAGCGTCACGTTGGTTGCTCGCAGGCTTGGCTCTCTGATGATGGAACAGTGTGCGACGCCTCACCGGCCGAGCCCCGATCCGAGGCGCAGCTTGCGTTTCAGTTTGGCGCGAAGGGAGGCGACACGCGCTTTGACAGCTGCGAGGTCTGGGGTTGGGCTGATTTCACCTTGGACTTGCTCTGGCGCAAGAACAACGCTCGTCGGCCCGGGAATGCTATGGCTCCATACCGCCACGCTATTCTGCCAATCACGCCGTGTGTCCTCGTCGGCTTGCGCCATGACAGCGTTGAGTTCGGTCAGGGCCTTCACATAGTCATTGACCAGGACCTGGTCTTTCTCGTCGAAGTACAGCGAATTCCTGAGGAAGAAGATGTTTACCTCCTTGAGAAGCGCAGACGACGCATTCCCGCCCGCATCTGACTGGGCTTCGCGCAGGCGAAGCTGTACGTCCTCGAGTTGCTGCCAGAGGCGTTCGTGTGCGCTGCGGGATGCTTCTGCGGCTGCGGTCCGCTTTGGATCGCTGTGTTGCTTGCGCCACTGATAGAACGCAAGCCCGGCAACAACAATTGTTCCCAGCAGGGCCAGGAGCGGCTGCGCGAGTTGAGCGGAGAGTTCCATTCAGGCACCTGAGGGTCGACTTGAGCGGTGGGATTTTGGTCTTCGTGCTCGTTGGCGACAAGCTGCCTGGTCTCGGTGCTACCTTGCAATACGCTCCGCCAACCCCACCAACGCCCGATCCGCCCCCGCCGGCCCCAGCAGCGAGATACCCAGCGGCGCCCCGTCGCGCTGTGCGAGCGGCAGCGACAGCTGCGGAAACCCGCTGAGTCCCGCCACGCACAGCATGCGGATCGCGCGGTTGCGGTAATCCTCGAGGCTGTTGTCGGCCGCATCGCGCCGAGGGGCGATGTCGGGCATGGTGGGCATCAGCAGCACGCCGTCGGTGCCGAGCATCTCCGTGAGTCGCGTGCGGAAGGCGATGCGGAAGGCGCGGGCCACGTTGACCTGCGCATCGGTCACGTCGCGCGACCAGGCGAAGCGCTCGGCGACGCCGGGGCCGAGCGACGGTGCGTAGCGCTCGATCAGCGGGCCGTCGGTGAGCCACGATTCGCGTCCCTGCACGTAGCGGAAGTTCCAGTACATCGCGTCCCAGGATTCGAGTGCCACGTCGACCGGTGCAGCCTTGCCGAGTGTCGACTGCACGCGTTGCGCTGCGGTGTCGAGCGCATCCGCCACCGGCGCTTCCAGCATCGCCCATACATCCGTTGGCCAAAGCAGGCGTACCTTGGGCAGCGGCGTTGCGTCGACGCCGAGCAGCACATCGGCGACGCGCGCGAAGGTGCCGATGTCGCGCGCGAACCAGCCGCAGGTGTCGAGGCTGGGCGCGAGGTCCAACGCGCCTTCGAGGCTCACACGGCCGTGCGTGGGACGCAGGCCGTACAGGCCGCAGTGGTTGGCCGGCGCGCGCACCGAGCCGCCGGTGTCGGTGCCCAGGGCGAAGTCGCACAGGCCCGAGGACACGGCCGAGGCCGAGCCCGACGACGATCCGCCCGTGATGCGGTCCTTGGCCGCGCCGTTGATCGGCGCGCCGAAATGAGCGTTGTTGCCGTTCATCGAGAACGCGAGTTCGTCGGTCACGGTCTTGCCGGCGAAGCGCGCGCCGGCGTCCAGCAGTTTCTGCACGGTCGGCGCGGTGCGCGTCTTGATACCCGACATCGCGAGCACCGTGGGGCTGCCGCCGCCGGTGGGGTAGCCTGCCACGTCGAACAGGTCCTTGACGCCGAAGCGCAGGTCGGCCAGCGGGCCGGTCGATGCTCCGGGCACGGCGACATCGGGGTAGGGAACGAAGGCGTGGGCAGGGTCGTGCAATGGCATGGTGAAGTCGTTGTCGGGATGGATCGGATCAGGCGACCACCACGGGCGCAATGGCCGCGGCGGCGTCGGTATGGATGCAGCGGGCACGATGGCCCGGTGCGAGTTCGACCACCGGCGGCTGTGCCGTGCGGCAGGCTTCGGTCGCGAGCGCGCAGCGTTCGGCAAAGGCGCAGCCCGGCGGCAGCGCCGACAGGTCGGGCGGCGCGCCGCCGATGGTTTCGAGCCGGCTGCCGCGCGCCATCGCGCCGTGCGCGCGACTCTTCAGCAGCGCGATCGTGTAAGGGTGGCGCGGCGAGCGGATCAGCTCGCGGGCCGTGCCTTCCTCAACGATGCGCCCGGCATACATCACGGCGATGCGGTCGGCCACCTCGACGGCGGCGCCGATGTCGTGCGTGACGAACACCACCGAGAGGCCGAGGTCGCGCTGCAGCTCGCGCAAGAGCAGCAGGATCTGGATCTGCACCGTGGCGTCGAGCGCGGTGGTGGGCTCGTCGGCCAGCAGCAGTTGCGGGCGGCAGGCCAGGGCCAGCGCGATCATCGCGCGCTGGCGCATGCCGCCCGACATCTCGTGCGGATAGGCTTGCAGCCGGCGCTCGGGGCTCGGGATGCGCACGCGCTCGAACAGGGCCAGCGCGCGCTGGTGCGCTTCAGCGGCCGACACCGGCTCATGCCGGCGGATCGACTCGACGATCTGCGCGCCGACCGAATACACCGGGTCCAGCGCCAGGAGCGGCTCCTGGAAGATCATCGAGGCGACCTTGCCGCGGAAGTCCGTGAGCTCGGCCTGCGACATCGCGAGCACGTCGCGCCCGGCCACGCGGACCTGGCCGCCCATGCGGGTGCGGCGTTCGGGGTGCAGGCGCAGCAGGGTGCGCATGGTTACGCTCTTGCCCGAACCGGATTCGCCGATCAGCGCGACCACCTCGCCGCGCTGCACGTCGAGGCTCACGCCGCTCACGGCATGCACGGGTTTGCGACCGCCTGAGAAGGTGACGGTGAGGTCGCGCAGGCTGACCATGGGTTCGGGCGCGGAGGAAGGAGTGGGCATGAGATCAGGCCAGTGAATGGAGACCCCGTTCGAGCTGAGCTTGTCGAAGCCCTTCGACAAGCTCAGGGCGAACGGAGGAGGAGGCCGGATGCCCGCTGCCCGGCTCGTAAATCAGGCAACTGACGGCTTGCTGCGCGCCGGCGATCACGCGCGCCGGCACCTGTCGGGTACACACCGGTGCCGCCAGCGCGCAGCGCGGATGAAAGCGGCAGCCCGAAGGCGGGTTGATCGGGTTCGGCGGGTCGCCGGCCAGCGCGGCCTCCTCGGTGCGATGGTCGGGGTCCATCGACGGCATCGACGACAGCAAGGCGCGCGTGTAGGGATGCGCCGGCGTTTCGTAGAGCACGTCCGACGGCCCGATCTCGGCCACCTGCCCCAGGTACATCACCATCACGCGGTCGCTCATGTAGCGAACCACGTTCAGGTCGTGGCTGATGAAGAGGTAGGTCAGGCCGAACTCGGCCTTCAGGTCGAGCAACAGGTTGATCACCTGCGCCTCGACCGACTTGTCGAGCGCCGACACGGCCTCGTCGAGGATCACCATGCGCGGCTGCAGGGCCAGCGCACGCGCGATGTTCACGCGCTGGCGCTGGCCGCCGGAGAGCTCGTGCGGATAGCGCTCGGCAAAGCGCTGCGGATCCAGCCCTACGCGCGCGAGCAGGTCGCGTGCACGGTGTACTGCGTCGTTGCGCGAAACGCCATGCACCTGCGGCCCGAAGGCGACCGAGTCCTCGATCGTGAGGCGCGGGTTCAGCGAGGCATAGCTGTCCTGGAACACCATCTGCACCTGGCGACGGAATTCCTTCAGCGGCAGGTCGCGGCTGCCCACGGCGCGGCCGTCGAAGACCACCTCGCCGGCGGTCGGCGCGATGAGCTGCATCAGGAGCCGCGCGGTGGTCGACTTGCCGCAGCCCGATTCGCCGACAACGCCGAGCGTCTCGCCCTTCTGCACTTCGAAGTCGACGCCGTCGACCGCGCGCACCACGCCGCCGCCGCGGCCCAGCGGGTCTTTCTTGAGCGGGAAGTGCTTCTGCAAGCCACGGATCGTGAGCAGGGGCTGGGCCGGGCCGCCGATGTCGTCTATTGCTTTCATCGCATCATCCCTTGTTGTCCATTGCCGAGCGCAGCCCGTCGGAGAGCAGGTTGAACGAGATCGAGGTGATGAAGATCATCGCGCCGGGCAGCGCCGCCACCCAGGGCTGCACGTAGATCGCGGTGCGCAGGGTGTTGAGCATCAGGCCCCACTCGGGCTCCGGCGGCTTCACGCCCAGGCCCAGGAAGGAGAGGCCGGAGGCCAGGATCATCGAGACCGCGATCAGGCTGGTCGCGTAGACGAAGATCGGCCCCAGCACATTGCCCAGCACATGCACGCGCACGATGGTGAAGGCGTTGGCGCCCGAGGCGCGCGCGGCCTCCACGTAGTCGCGCCCGCGCACCTGCGTGGTCACGCTCTCGGCCACGCGCGCGATCTGCGGGATGAACACGATGGTCAGCGAGATCAGCGAATTGACGACGCCCGCGCCGAGCACGCCCGACAGCGCAATCGCAAGCAGCACCGAAGGGAAGGCATAGAACACGTCGATGGTGCGCATGATCGCGGTGTTGACGATGCCGCCCGCATAGCCCGCGAGGATGCCGATCGCCGCGCCGATGATGAACGCGCAGACCACCGGCGTGATGCCGATGAAGAGCGACAGCCGGGCGCCGACGATCAGGCGCGACAGCATGTCGCGGCCCAGCTCGTCGCTGCCGAGCAGCAGGCCTTCGGTGCCGATCGGCTTGAGGCGCTTCAGCATCGACGATTGATAGGGGTCGGCCGGCGCGAGCCACGGGCCGAAGACCGCCAGCCCGATCAGCAGCAGCACGACCAGCGCCGCGCCCATCGCGACCGGGTCGCGCGTGAAGCGCAGCATGGCGGAGGTCCAGTAGCCGCGCGAGCGCTGCATGGGCAGCGGCGAAACCGCCGAAGCGGAGATGGGAGCTGTCAAAGCCGACATGGTCATCCTCGCTTCAGGTGCGGGCTATACGGGGATCGAGCAGCGTTTGCAGCACATCGACCAGCAGGTTCAGCAGCACGAAGAACAAGGCCAGCACGAGGATCGTTCCCTGCAGCAGCGGCAGGTCGCGCTGGAAGATCGCGGAGTTCAGCAGAAAGCCGGTGCCGGGCCAGGAGAACACGGTCTCGATCAGGATCGAACCGCCCAGCAGGTAGCCCAGCTGCAGGCCCATCACGGCCAGCGCGGTGGGCGCCGCGTTCTTCACCATGTGGCGGAACACGCCGAAATGCGTGAGGCCCTTGGCGCGCAGGCCGACGATGAACTCCTGCTCGAGGATGTCGGCCACCAGCGCGCGCACCGTGCGCGCGATGATGCCCATCGGGATCACCGACATCGTGAGCGCCGGCAGCACGAGGAACTGCAGGTGGTCCCAGTCCCAGGCCCAATCGCTCGACCCGCCCGGCCCGGCGCCGGTGGCGGGCAGCCACATGAGCTGCGACGAGAACACGATCACCATCACCATGCCGAGCCAGTAGTGCGGCACGCTCACGCCCAGTACCGACAACATCGAGGCGACGCGGTCGAGCCAGGAGTTGCGGAAGTAGCCCGCGACGAAGCCGAACAGGCAGCCCAGCACGAAGCCGATCACGGTCGCGACCACCGCGAGGCGCAGCGTGTTGCCGACCGCGGTCAGCACCTCGCCCGCCACCGCGCGGTTGCTCGCGATCGACACGCCCAGGTCGCCATGCATCGCACGCCACACCCACATCGCGAACTGCTCGGGCAGCGAGCGGTTGAAGCCGTAGAGCTCGCGCAGCTGCGCCTGCAGGTCGGCCGAGGCATCCGGCGGCAAGATCGACACCAGCGGATCGCCCGGCGCCAGGTGCACGAGCAGAAAGCACACGAAGGCCACGCCGATCATGATCGGGATGGCGTAGACGATGCGGCGCAGGAGGTAGGTGAGCATGGGTTTGACTTTTCCGCCCCCCGTTCGGGCTGAGCTTGTCGAAGCCGGGCTCGGTCGGGGCGAGCCCTTCGACAAGCTCAGGGCGAACGGGGAGGGGCGAGTCGGAGGGGGAGGGCGGTTGTGGGCCTCAATCCATCGTCATCGTTGCAATGTCGATGAACCAACTTTTGGGCTGCACCACGTTCTTGACCTTGGCCGACAGCGCGCGCGGGCCGACGTCATGCGCGATCCAGACGAAGGGCGCGTCGTCCACGATGTGCGCATGCAGCTTGGCGAGCGCGGCGTCGCGCGCCTTGTCGTCGAAGCTGGTGCGGGCATCGGCCACCAGCTTGTCGACTTCGGGGCTGCCGTAGTAGCCCCAGTTGTTCGACACCGGCGGAAAGGCCTTGGTGCTCACGAAGCGCACCATCGCGAAGAAGGGGTCCATCGCCGCGAAGCTCACGTTCGTGGCATTGGCGCCGTTGGCCGACGCATCCTTGGCGCCCTTGCGCCAGTTGGTGAACAGCGTGTTCCATTCGATCACGTCGAATTGCACGTCGAAGAAGCATTGCTTCAACGACTGTTGCACGAACTCGTTCATCGGCAGCGGCTGCATCTGGCCCGAGCCCGAGGCCGAGATCTGCACCTTGACCTTCACCGGCTTGGCGGCCGAGAAGCCGGCCTGCGTCATGAGCGCCTGCGCGGCCTTCACGTCGTACTTGATGTCGAACTTGGGGTTGCCCCACCACGGGTGGCCGGGCGCCACCGTGCCCTTGGGCTCGGCCATCATGCCGCCCAGCAACTGCTTCAGGCCGCCGCGATCGACGCAGAGGTTGGCGGCCTGGCGCACGCGCTTGTCGAGCCAGGGCGAGCCTTCGACGAAAGAGAGCTGCCAGGGCCACACATGCGGCTGCGCGTTCGAATAGATCTTGAAGCCGCGCTGCGTGATCTGCGGCATCGCATCGGGTGCGGGCGCCTCGATCCAGTCGACCTGGCCGCCCAGCAGCGCGGCCGTGCGCGCATTGGCCTCGGGCATCGGCAGCAGCACCACCTTGTCGATCTTGGGCACGCGCTTGGCGTCCCAGTAGCTCTTGTTGGCGGCGAGTTCGAGGCGCTCGCGCGCGACGAAGCGCGTGACCTTGAAGGGGCCCGAGCCCGCCGGGTCGGCCGCGAACGCGGTCCATGCGGCCTTCGAGCGCTCGGCCGGTGCCGTCACGCTGGCCGGCACGGCCTTCAGCTTGGCGTCCCACTGGGCCGGCGAGGCCATGAACAGGTTGGTGAGGTTGATCGGCAAGAAGGCGTCGGGCTCGCTGGTCGTGAGCTCGATCGTCAGGTCGTCGACCTTGCGGGCGCTCTTGAGCGTCGGCATGCGCGATGCCGTCACGCCGACCTGGCTGGGGTCGAACTGCGCAGCCTCCTTGTCGAGCACCTTGGCCACGTTCCAGATGACCGCGTCGGCGTTGAAGGCCGAGCCGTCATGGAACTTGACGCCGGGACGCAGCTTGAAGACCCACTTGGTCTTGTCCTTCGCGTCGACCGCCCAGGAAGTTGCGAGCCCGGGAATCACCGCGCTGGGCGCGTCCGCCTTCGAGAGGTCCCACTGCGTGAGCGAGTCGTAGATCGGGATGCCGGTGAAGCGGTTGCCTTCGAAGCCCTGGTCGGGCTGGCCCAGCGTGCGCGGAATGTCGGCGGCGGTCATCGCGATGCGCAGCGTTTTTTCCTGCGCGAAGGCGACGGGGTGCACCAGCGCCAGCGTCAGCAGGGCCGCACAGGCGGCCAGGGGTTTCAGGGGCAGGGACGGAACGACACGCTTCACGGAGAACTCCTGTTCGGGACGACAAAATGGATTCGATGAGAAGTCATGCACGAGCCGTGCCAGGCGCAATGGGACAATCCCCCCATGACCAGCCCTGCCGATACCCTCACCATCGCCCGCCCCGACGACTGGCACCTGCATGTGCGCGATGGCGCTGCGCTCGAAGCCGTGGTGCCGCATTCGGCGCGCCAGTTCGGGCGCGCGCTGATCATGCCCAACCTGCGCCCGCCGGTGACGAGCACCGAGCAGGCCCTGGCCTATCGCGACCGCATCCGCGCCGCGGTGCCCGAAGGCCTGAGTTTCGAACCGGTGATGTCGCTCTATCTCACCGACAAACTGCCACCCGAGGAAATCGCACGTGCCGCGGCGGCCAGCGTGTGCGCGCTCAAGCTCTACCCCGCCGGCGCCACCACCAACAGCGACGCCGGCGTGACCGACATCCGCAAGACCTACAAGACGCTCGAAGCCATGCAGAAGCACGGCCTGCTGCTGCTGGTGCATGGCGAGGTCACCGACCCGGCTGTCGATCTGTTCGACCGCGAGGCGGTGTTCATCGATCGCGTGATGATTCCGCTGCGCCGCGATTTTCCCGAGCTCAAGGTGGTGTTCGAGCACCTGACGACGAAGGAGGGTGCCCACTACGTGCGCGATGCCGACCGCTTCACGGCCGCCACCATCACCGCCCACCACCTGCTCTACAACCGCAACGCCATCTTCACCGGCGGCATCCGGCCGCACTACTACTGCCTGCCGGTGCTGAAGCGCGAGACGCACCGCTTGGCGCTGGTCGAGGCCGCCACCAGCGGCAGCGAGCGCTTCTTCCTCGGCACCGACAGCGCGCCGCATCCGGCGCACCTCAAGGAGCACGCGCTGGGTTGCGCCGGCTGCTACACCGCGCTGACCGCGCTGGAGCTCTACGCCGAGGCCTTCGACAATGCCGGCGCGCTCGACAAGCTCGAAGGCTTCGCGAGCTTCCACGGCGCCGACTTCTACGGCCTGCAGCGCAACTCCGACACCGTGACCCTGAAGCGCGAAAGCTGGACCGTGCCGGAAACGGTGCCCTACGGCGACGCCACCCTCAAACCCTTGCGCGGCGGCGAAACCGTTGCCTGGAAAATCTCATGAACTCATCGTCCCGCGTGATGCTCCTGATCGACGCCGACAACGTCTCGTCCGACGTGATCGAGCAGGCCCTGCAGCGCACGATGGCCGAGCACGGCGCCATCCACGTGCGGCGCGCCTACTGCAACGCCGAGACCGCGTTCAAGCAGCAGGCGCTCTTCAAGCGGCTGTCGGTGCGGCCGATGGTGAACCTGTCCGCGGGCAAGAACAGCACCGACATCGCGCTCGCCGTCGACGCCATGGACCTCGCCGTGGCCGAGCGCCCCGACATCGTGGTGCTGGTGTCCTCCGACTCGGACTTCGCGCCGCTTGTGATCCGGCTGCGTGAAAAAGGCTGCCGTGTCTGCGGCATCGGCCAGCAGGGCAAGACCGGCGACGAGACCGTCGCGGTCTACGACAGCTTCATCGACCTGCAGCACCATCAGTCCGACCGACCGGCGGTGGCCAGGCCCGCGGCCAAGCGCGCCGCGCGCGCGCCGCGGCGCACCAAGGTGCAGGAGCAGCCCGCGCCGGTGCGCCCGCCGCCGCTGCCCGACGACGTGTTGCGCATCCTCGACGCAGTGCCCGAGCTGGGCTCCGGCGGCAAGATCGAACTCAACCAGGCGGCCGAGCGGCTGCGTGGCGCCAAGCTGCTGGGCAAGAGCGCGAGCTCGCCGAAGCTGTTCAAGAAATACCCCGAGCTGTTCGCGCTGACGCCGGAGAAGACGCCCAACAAGGTGCAGTACGTCGGACCCGCCCTGCACCTGGTGTGAGCCCGGGAGTGGGCAGGCATGAAGGCACGGGGCGGCGCAGCGGCAATCGTCGAGGCGGTGGACTGGCAGCAGCCATGGCTCGCGCCCTTTGAGCGGCCCGTATTCGACGACCAGGCATCGGTCGCCGAAACACTGAACCGCCGACGTTCCGGCAACATGCGCTTCGTCGCCTCATCGGAGATGCCGTCGACCGAAGCCTACGAGCGCTTCATCTTCGAGACCCGCAGCATTCCCACGCGCGACAACCTGCACGATTTCTTCAACGGCTTCGCATGGCTGCATTTTCCACAGGCCAAGCGGCGGCTCAACGAGCTGCAGGCCGCAGAGATCTCGCGCAGCGGCATCGGCGCCATACGCGGAGCCTTGCGCGACGCATTGACGCTGTTCGACGAGAACGGTGCCGTGCTCGATGCGCCGCCCCTGCTGTGGGAGGCGTTGCGCGCGCGGGACTGGCATCGCCTGTTCGTCACCGAGCGAGCACTGTGGCGCGAGGCGCGGCTGCTGGTCTTCGGCCATGCGCTGCTCGAGAAGCTGGTCATGCCGCGCAAGCCGCTCACGGCGCATGTGCTGTGCGCGCCCTGCGCAAGCCCTTCGATCGCGATCGACGACGCGGCGATCGCGGCCGCGCTGGACGCCGCGCACCTCGCGAACAAGCCTTTCGTCCCGCTGCCCGTGCTCGGCGTGCCGGGCTGGTGGGCGCCGAACGAGATGCCGGCCTTCTACGACGACAGCGAAGTCTTCAGGCCACCGCGGCCGGCGAGGCGCTGACGGCCGGGCCATCGACGAACACGTCGGCATGGAAGTCGGCCGCATGCAGGCCGCATTGCTGCACTGCCATCTCGCGCACGGCATGGACCATGCCCGGCGAGCCGCAGCAGTAGAGCTCGTGCCCCGCGAGTTCGGGACAGTGCGCGATCAGCGCCTGGTCCACGCGGCCCGCGAAGGCATCGTCGCCGGCCTTTTCGCTCAGCGCCGCGATGAAGCGGAACGACGGCCATTGGCGCTGCCACTTGGCGACCGCAGTGAGCAGGTAGATGCCTTCGCTGCGCCGCGCCCCCCAGATCAGTGTGATCGGCCTTTCGATGCGCCGCTTGGCCATGTCGTCCAGGATCGACTTGACCGGCGCGAAGCCGGTGCCGCCGGCCACGAAGACGATCGGCCGCGTCGAGCTTTCGTCCAGCGCCACGGCGCCGAAGGGCAACTCGATGTCGAGCAGCTCGCCCTGCTGCAGCGCCGGCACCCGCGCGCTGAAGGCGCCGCCCGGCACATGGCGGATGTGCAGCGTCAGGGCGTCGCTCTCGTGCGGCGCATTGGCCATCGAGTAGCAGCGCGTGCTGCCGTCACCCACCGCGAGCTGGAGGTACTGGCCCGCATGGAACCTGGCGCGCTGCCCGGCCGGCAGGCGCAGTTGCAGCACCGAGACGTCGGGCGCAGCGAGCTGGTTGCGGAACACCTTGGCCGTGAAGCGCTTGCGCGCCGCCGGGTCGACCCGGTGCCACGACACCGGCGCGATCCGCACATCGGTTTGCGGCGCGCACATGCAGTAGAGCACCTGGTCGGGCAGGCAGCTTTCGTTCTGCATCGCCGCGCCGCCGATGCCTGCGACTTCGCCTTGCGCGATGCCGCCGGCGCAGTTGCCGCACACGCCCTTGCGGCAGGAGTAGGGCAGCTCGATGCCGGCGCGCAGCGCGGCGTCGAGCAGGCTCTGGTCGTCGGCGCAGTCGAATGCGATCTCGCTGCCCGCGATGGTGACGCGATGACTCATGCCGTCTTCTCCTGCTGCCCGATACCCGAGAGCAGCGCGATGGTTCGCAGCACCGCGCCCGCGTCGGCGATGCCGCGGCCCGCGATGTCCATTGCGCTGCCGTGGCCCACGCTCGACAGCAGCACTTCGGTGCCGATGCTCAGTGCGCTGGCCGCCTGCGGCGCGAGCAGCTTGATTGGGATATGGCCCTGGTCATGCAGCATCGCGACGTAGAGATCGTGCTTGCGCTGCGCAAGCAGCACGTCGGCGCCCTGGGGGCCGTCGATGCGAAAGCCCTCGGCGCGCAATGCACGCACCGCAGGCTCGACGATGGCGGCATCCTCGGGTCCGAACAGGCCGCCTTCGGAGGCATGCGGATTGATGCCGAAGACGCCGATGGACGGATCGGCCAGGCCCAGCAGCGCACAGGCCCGTGCACCTGCGCGCACCGCACTCGCCACCAGCTCGGGCGTGAGCCGGTCGAGCGCCGTGCGCACGCTTTCATGCAGCGTCGCATGCACGATCCGCAGCCCGCCGCCGACCAGCATCAGGAACACGCCGTCTTCCGGCATGCCGCAGACGCGCGCCACCAGAGAGGGATAGCCGCTGAAGGCGATGCCGGCCTGGTGGATCGCGGTTTCGTGGTGCGGGCAGGCGACGACCGCATCGACCTCGCCGCGCCGGCAGGCTTCGATGGCCGCGGTCGCCGAGGCCACGGCCGATGCGCCGGCGGCGGCATCGATCCGACCCGGGCGCGCCGCTTCGGCCGACAACTCGCCGGCACCCACCACATGCAACTCCGCCAGCAGCGCATCGAGGCCGAGCTGCGAAGCCGTGCGTTCGAACACGCTGCGCGGGCCGAACAAGGTGATGCGTGCTCGCCTGTCGGCGGGCAGTGCGGCCATTGCCTTCAGCGCGATCTCCGGCCCGATGCCGTTTGGATCGCCGGCGGCGAGCGCGAGGCGTCGAGATGTCATGGCGCGGCTCACAGCGGCAGCGCGAGCAAGGTGTCGGTCACCGTGCTGTCGCAGACCGCGACGCGCGACTGCAGGCGAAGCTGCCCGTCCTGCAGCACGAAGCGGTCCTGGTAGACGCCGGTGGCGAACACCTCGGTCTGGCCGGTGGCCATGATGCGCGCCACGAGGAAAGGCGTGCGCGCCTCGGCGCCGTCGGCACTCGACTGTTCGACCAGCGGAATGCCCAGCAGGTGGCGATAGCGCTGCCGTTCGTAGATGTTGGCTTCGCGCAGCGCGGCGATGCGGTCCTCGAGCATCGCGCGCGAATCGGCGTAGACGATGCCCGCCGCCAGGCCCTCGCGCTCGTTCTCGACGTGGGTGATGCGGTAGTGGCAGTCTTCGGTGAAGAAATCGGGCCATTGCTCGAGCGCATCGCTGTCGATGGCGTGGGCGTAGGCCGCATTGAAGGCGCACAGCGCCAGCAGGTCGATCATGGTGTTCGTCTCGTCCGTGGCCCGTCAGGCGCCCATGTGATGGCGATACGCTTTCCAGAAGCCGCGCACCGAGGCCTCGGTGGCTCGCCCTTCGCTCGATTCGGCGCCGCCGCCGCCCATCTCGACGACGGCCTCGCGGTCGCGCGCGCCGGCGATGCCGCGCTGCACGAAGCCGCCGACCGCGCCGTCCTCCATCGAGATGAAGCCGGCCGGACCGACCAGGTTCGACTGCTTGAGCCGCGCCTTGCGCTGCTCGGGCGTGTCGTCTGCGTAGCCGATGTAGGTCCAGTTGAGCTCGGTGCGTTCCACGCCCTTGGGCAGCACCTGGCGCACGGCCAGGCAGTTCTGGATCTGCTGCAGCACGAAGCCGGGGAAGACCGAGAGGATCTGCAGCGTCACGCCGTCGTCGTATTCCTTGAAGCCGGCGAGCACGCTCGGGTCCTTCAAGCGGTAGCGGTCGGTGTCCGAGCGCAGGCCCTGCTCCTTGTACGAGGCGTCCTTCTCTCCGGCGGGGTCGATCATCGAATAGCTCACGTGATGCCCGCCGCTCTCGTCGACGATCACGCCGCCCTTCTGCGACAGCCGGTTGAGTTCGAAGGTGGTGAAGAACAGGTGCAGCAGGCTCGCGTGGTAGCTGTCCTTCACGTTCTCGACATAGAGCTTCCAGTTGTTCGGCAGCGCCTGCGTGAAGCGGCCGATGACCTCGACCGGCTTGTGCAGCACGCGCTCGATGCGCGCGCAGATCTCGTCGCCCAGGTACTCCTCGATGCCCGGCACATCTTCGCTGAAGCTGCCGAACACCAGGCCGCAAAAGGTGGCGATGCGCAGCTTGCGGGGCCCATGTTCTTCCTTGCAGAAATCCGGCGGCATGCCGCCCTGGCCCCTGACGCCCTTCTCGAAGGCGACACCGGTCAGGTCGCCTTGGCGGCTGTAGCTCCATGCGTGGTAGACGCACTGGAAGTTTTCGGCGCGGCCCGATTTCTCGAGCGCGATCAGCGCGCCGCGATGCGCGCAGCGGTTCTCGAAGGCATAGATCTCGCCGTCCTCGTCGCGCACCACGACCACCGGCGTCTCGCCGGCGAAGGTCGTGCGGTAGCTGCCGCTCTCGGGCAGCTCGGCTTCGAGGCACAGGTAGTTCCAGACCTCGCCGCGGAAGATGCGGGTCTGCTCGTCGGCCGCGGTCTGCGTGTCGCTGTAGAGCGCGAACGGGATGCGCGTGAGGCCGGGGCCGGCCCAGTGGATGGGTTGGGGTGCGATGTCGTTCATGGTTGTCAATCGAGGCTGACCTTGGCGCTCTTGATGACCTTGTCCCATTTTGCGGACTCGGCCTGGATGAAGCGGCCGGTCTGGGCGCTGTCCCACCCGCGCGGCTCGGCCCCCTGTTCGGCGAATTTCTGCTTGACATCGGGCAGTGCCAGCGCGTCGGCAATGGCTTTCTGCGTCGAAGCGACCTTGGCCGCGGGCGTGCCGGGCGGCGCGACCACCGCAAACCAGGTCACCGCGTTCATCGCCGGCAGTTTCTGCTCGGCGAAGGTGGGCACGTCGGGCAGTGCGCGCGAGCGCTGCTCGTCGGCGATGGCCAGGATGCGCAGCTTGCCGGACTGGTGGAACTGCAGCGAGGAACTCAGGTTGTCGAAGAAGACATCGATCTGGCCGCCGACCAGGTCGACCAGCGCGGGCGCGGTGCCCTTGTAGGGAACGTGGATCATCTCGGTGCCGGTCAGCTGCATGAACATGCTGGCCGTCAGGTGCGAGGTGGTGCCGTTGCCCTGCGAGCCGAAGCTGAGCTTGCCCGGGTTGGCCTTCGCATAGGCGATGAACTCCTGCACGTTCTTCACCGGCAGCTTCGGGCTCACCACCAGCACGTTGGGCACCGTCGCGAGCACCGTGACCGGCACCCATTTCGCGGGATCGAAAGACAGCTTCTTGTAGAGGTGCTGGTTGATCGCGATCGGCGCCGGCGGCGACACCAGCAGCGTGTTGCCATCGGGTTCCGCGCGAAACACGGTTTCGGCGCCGATGTTGCCGCCGGCGCCGGTGCGGTTCTCGATCACCACGCCGCCGGGGTAGGCGCCGCGCAGCTTCTCGGCCACTACGCGCGGCAGGATGTCGGCGGTGCCGCCGGCCGGAAAGGGCACGACGAGCCGCAGGGTTTGCGGGCCCTGCGCCGCGGCGGTGCCCAGCAGGCAGGCGCCCGCAAGGCAGGCGGCGCCCAGGCGTCGGGCGAAGGTCTTGACCATGGTTATCTCCGTATCAGTCGTTCATCGGGGGTGCCTGCAGTTTGTCGGCGCAGGCCTGGCTGAACAAGCTAGATTTGCGCTATGCGCAAAAACGAGCCGGACAAGAATTTCGTCGCCTCGCTGCAGAAGGGGTTGGAGGTGTTGACCTGCTTCGGCCGCCAGCACAGCCGGCTCACGGTGTCGGAGGTGGCGCGCCTCACGCAGAGCTCTCCGGCCTCGGCGCGGCGTTCGCTGCTGACGCTGCACACGCTGGGCTACCTCGACAGCGACGGCAAGCGCTTCTGGATGCTGCCGAAGGCGCTGCTTGTCGCGCACGCCTACCTCGCGTCGCGGCCGACGCCTTCGCTCGCGCAGCCGCTGCTCGATGCGTTGTCGGAGCGCACGCGCGAATCGGCCTCGCTCGGCAAGCTGCTGGACGACGACGCGATCATCATCGCGCGCTCGACCGCGCGGCGCAGCCTCAGCACCGGGCTGGGCATCGGCTCGCGCCTGCCGGCGTACTGCTCGGCACTCGGGCGCGTGCTGCTCGCAAGCCTGCCGCCGGCGGAGGCCGAGCGGCGCGTGCGCGCGATGCCGCGCCACGCGCTCACCGCGCAAACCGTGTTCGAGGCGAACGAGGTGCTGGCGTTGATCGAACGCTGCCGCGAGGAAGGCTACGCAGGCAACGACGGCGAGCTCGAGATCGGCGTGCGCTCGATGGCGGTGCCGGTCTACGACCGCAGCGGAGCGACGGTCGCCGCGATGAGCATCGCGGTGCGCGCCGAGCGCATGAGTTTTGTCGAGTTCCGCGACGCCTTCCTGCCTGCGCTGAAGAAGGCGCGGACGACGCTGGCGGGCCGGCTCTATCCCGAGTGAACGGTGGTGGCGTGGGCTTGACACCGAACTTTTGCTCCTATCATCGCTCGGTACGCTGGGGTCACGCGGGGCGCCAGAACCAACGACAACAACCCTTCGCCCTGTCCGTCATCTGCTTGAAACAAGCGTGGCGGCCCTCATTTGTTCGCCACGGCGAGCCATCGCCGGTACCCACGGAGAAATCAACTTGAAACGCATCCTTCTGTTCGTCCTGACCAATGTCATGGTGGTCGCGGTGCTGGGCGTCGTCGCCAGCCTGCTCGGCGTCAACCGCTACCTGACGGCCAACGGGCTCAACCTCACGGCGCTGCTGGGCTTCGCGCTGGTGATGGGCTTCGGCGGCGCGATCATCTCGCTCCTGATCAGCAAGCCGATGGCCAAGTGGAGCGCCGGCGTGCGCATCATCAACGAGCCGCAGTCGCCCGACGAGGCCTGGATCGTGCAGACCGTGCGCAAGTTCGCCGACACGGCCGGCATCGGCATGCCCGAGGTCGGCATCTTCGAAGGCGAACCCAACGCTTTCGCCACCGGCGCGTTCAAGAACTCGTCGCTGGTGGCCGTGTCCACCGGCCTGCTGGCCAACATGACGCGCGAGGAAGTCGAGGCCGTGATCGGCCACGAGGTGGCGCACGTGGCCAACGGCGACATGGTGACCATGACGCTGATCCAGGGCGTGATGAACACCTTCGTCGTGTTCCTCTCGCGCGTGATCGGCTACGCGATCGACGGCTTCCTGCGCCGCGGCAGCGACAGCAACACGGGCCCGGGCATCGGCTACATGATCACCACGCTGGTGCTCGACATCGTGCTCGGCTTCGCCGCCGCGATCGTGGTGGCCTGGTTCTCGCGCCAGCGCGAGTTCCGCGCCGACGCCGGCGCCGCCAAGCTGATGGGCCGCAAGCAGCCGATGATGAATGCGCTCGCCCGTCTGGGCGGCCTGCCGGCCGGCGAACTGCCGAAGGCGGTGGAGGCGATGGGCATCACGGGCAGCATCGGCAAGCTGTTCGCCACGCACCCGCCGATCGAAGAGCGCATCGCAGCACTGCAAAACTTGCAGGGCTGAGAATCGCATCGCGCGAAACATAAAAGGGGCCGGTCGACCGGCCCCTTTTTCATTGGATCGAAGCGGTGCTCAGAGATTCATGGCGGCGATCGCCTCCAGGCCCTGCTTGATGTTGTTTCGCGCCGCGCCTTCGACCGCGAGGCGCAGGCGCGTGACGCCCACCAGCGAATCGCCCATCGACGCCGTGTAGCTCGACGTGATGGACTTGCGCATCACGACCGACTTGTCGGAGGACTTGATGAGCGACCAGCCGGCCTCCATGTCGACAGTGAAGGACGCGCCGAACATCGGCTTGCCGAGCCGGGCGACCGTGACCGACAACTCGTAGTCGCCGTTCTTTCCCTGCACGACTTCCTTGAACAGGGCCGATTGCGTCACCGATTTCTCGATGGCCGCGCGCAGGTCGTCATTGGAGATCTCCGAGCTGCCCATGGCGCTCGTTTCGTTGCCGCCGCCCGTCTTGACGGAGAGCGAATAGGGGTTCTTCTTGGCCGACGCGATGCTGCCGGCGGTCATCGCCTCGCGGTTCGCCGAAGTGGCGCAGCCGGCGAGCAGCATGATGGCGGCGAGGGCGGTGAGCGCGCCGGTGCGGCGCAGGGTGTTCTTGATCATTGTTTTTTTCCTGGTTCCTTGAAGATGTTGCCGAGCACTTCATCCACCATCTCGGGCGGCGACTTTCGCGTCAACGAGGTGTGGAAGGAATTGCCGTTGGCGAGCGGGTAGTCCGTCTGCGGGTCGCGGATCGTGATCGTCAGTTCGAGCAGGTACATGGTGATGTCCCACATCCACTTGTCGACATAGGTCACGACCGCATCGACCTTCTCCGGCGTCTGGCCGTCCTTCGCCACTGCATAGCCGCGCGCCTGTAGGTTGTCCGCGATGAGTTTGCGGACGGTGCCGTCCTCCCCCTCGAGCTTCTTCACCTGCAGTGTGCGCAGCTTGTCGAGCTGTGCCGATGGATCGACCGTCGCCGTGGCCCGGTTGACCGCGCAGCCGGTCATGAAGACCGAGGCGATCGCGACCGCGGACAGCAGTCCGATGATTCTTTTCAATTGTTGAGTCCTCCTCGCCCGGAATTGGGCCCGCGCAATGTAGCTTTGTCGCGGGGAGGGCGGGTGTTCTTACCCGGCGGCGGCGTGAACTAGTTCACGCGCCACCGCTTCCGCCACCTTGATGCCGTCGATGCCGGCCGAGAGGATGCCGCCCGCGTAGCTCGCGCCCTCGCCGGCCGGGTAGAGGCCGCGCACGTTGAGGCTCTGGAAGTCGTCGCCACGCGTGATCCGGATCGGCGAGGAGGTGCGCGTCTCGACGCCGGTCAGCACCGCGTCGTGCAGGTCGAAGCCCTTGATCTTGCGGCCGAAGGCGGGGAAGGCTTCGCGCATCGCCTCGATGGCGTAGCCTGGCAAGGCGGCGTGCAGGTCGCCCGGCGTCACGCCCGGCTTGTACGAGGGCTCGACGCTGCCGAGCGCGGTCGACGGCTTGCCGGCGACGAAATCGCCGACCAGCTGACCCGGCGCACGGTAGTCGCCGCCGCCGAGCACGAAGGCTTTCGATTCGAGTTCGCGCTGCAGCGCGATGCCGGCCAGTGCGTCGCCCGGGTAGTCGCTCGGGTCGATGCCCACCACGATGCCCGCATTGGCATTGCGCTCGTTGCGCGAGTATTGGCTCATGCCGTTGGTCACCACGCGGCCGGGCTCGCTGGTGGCGGCGACGACCGTGCCGCCCGGACACATGCAGAAGCTGTAGACCGAGCGTCCGTTGCTCGCGTGGTGCACCAGCTTGTAGTCGGCGGCACCGAGCAGCGGATGGCCCGCGTGCCGGCCCCAGCGTGCGCGGTCGATCAGGCCCTGCGGATGCTCGACGCGAAAGCCGATCGAGAAAGGCTTGGCTTCGATGTGCACGCCGCGCGCGTGCAGCATCTCGAAGGTGTCGCGCGAGCTGTGGCCGAGCGCCATCACGACGTGGTCGGCGCGCAGCTCGGAGGTGGTGCCGGTGCGCTGGTCCAGCACCTTCAGGCCGCGGACGTGCGCTTCTTCGATCAGCACATCGGTCACGCGCTGCTCGAAGCGGATCTCGCCGCCCAGGGCGGTGATCTGCTCGCGCATGTTCTCGACCACCTTCACCAGCTTGAAGGTGCCGATGTGCGGATGCGCGACGTAGAGGATCTCTGGCGGCGCGCCGGCCTTGACGAACTCCTCCATCACCTTGCGGCCGAGGAAGCGCGGATCCTTGACCTGGCTGTAGAGCTTGCCGTCCGAGAAGGTGCCGGCGCCGCCTTCGCCGAACTGCACGTTCGATTCGGGGTTGAGCTCGCTGCGTCGCCACAGGCCCCAGGTATCCCGGGTACGCTGGCGCACGGTCTTGCCGCGCTCCAGCACGATCGGCTTGAAGCCCATCTGCGCGAGCATCAGCGCGGCGAAGATGCCGCAGGGGCCGAAGCCGACCACGACCGGGCGCAGCGGCAGGTCGGCCGGGGCTTGGGCCGGCGCGCGCCACGCCATGTCGGGCGCGGGGCCGATGTGCGGATGCCCGGTGAACTTCGCGAGCAATGCGGTTTCGAGCGCCGGGTCTGCGATCGTCACGTCGACGATGTAGACCTGCAGCAATTGCAGCTTGCGTGCATCGAAGCTGCGCTTGAAGACCTTGAAGCCGGCGATCGCGGCCGCGGGTGAACCGAGGACCGTTGCGATGGCTTCGGGCAGTGCCGCATCGGGGTGGTCGAGCGGCAGTTTGATTTCGGAGATTCTGAGCATGTCGTGGGCTTGTGTTTATCAAGCAGGGACACCGATTATCGACAGCACGGTGCCGGCCTCGCCGGCGTGGGCTCAAGCCGGCAGAAACCCCTCGACCGACAGATACCGCTCCCCCGTGTCGTAGTTGAAGCCCAGCACCACCGCATCGGCCGCCAGTTCGGGCAGCTTCTGCGCGATCGCGGTGAGCGTGGCGCCCGACGAGATGCCGACCAGCATGCCTTCCTCGGCGGCGCAGCGGCGCGCCATCTCGCGCGCCGGCTCGGCATCGACCTGGATCACGCCGTCGAGCAGTTCGGTGTCGAGGTTCTTCGGAATGAAGCCGGCGCCGATGCCCTGGATCGGGTGCGGCGAAGGCGCGCCGCCCGAGATCACGGGCGAGGCCACGGGCTCCACCGCGAACACCTTGAGCCTGGGCCACTTCTTCTTGAGCACCCGGGCGCAGCCGGTGATGTGGCCGCCGGTGCCGACGCCGGTGATCAGCACGTCGATGCCATCGGGAAAGTCGGCCGCGATCTCCTCGGCCGTGGTGCGCGCATGCACGTCGACGTTGGCCGGGTTGTTGAACTGCTGCGGCATCCAGGCGCCGGGCGTGCCGGCAACGAGTTCCTCGGCGCGCGCGATCGAGCCCTTCATGCCCTTCTCGCGCGGCGTCAGGTCGAAGCTCGCGCCGTAGGCCAGCATCAGGCGGCGGCGCTCGACCGACATGCTGTCGGGCATCACGAGGATCAGCTTGTAGCCCTTGACGGCCGCGACCATCGCCAGGCCGATGCCGGTGTTGCCGGAGGTGGGCTCGACGATGGTGCCGCCGGGCTTGAGCGCGCCGGACTTCTCGGCGTCCTCGACCATCGCGAGCGCGATGCGGTCCTTGATCGAGCCGCCCGGATTGGCGCGCTCGGACTTGATCCACACCTGCTGCGTCGCATGGCCGAACAGGCGCTGGATGCGGATGTGCGGCGTGTTGCCGATGGTGTGCAGTATGGTGTCGGCTCTCATGCAGTCTCCTTGGGAATGGGAGTGCCATTGTGGCGATAATCCGTGGGTGAAGCACGCCAGACCGCCGCTGGTGCAAGTCTCGAAAGAGCGCACTGGAGGAACGTCCGGACTGCACAGGACAGCGCAGGAGCTAACGGCTCTCCACCGCGAGGTGAGGATCAGAGCAACAGAGACGAGTCGGCCGAGGGCAACTTCGGTCGGGTGAAACGGGCAATCTCTGCGCGCAGCAACACCAAGTAGGCCAGTGTCGATGTGGTTCCGCAGAGCTGGCGGGTAGGTGGCATCGAGCCGTCTGGCGACAGGCGGCCCAGAGTAATGGCGGTCACGTTGGGGGCAACTTCAACGCACAGAATCCGGCGTACCGGCGGGCTTCACACTTTTTTCGGGATCGGCTTGGCGCGGCCGATCGCCACCAGCAGGGCGGCGACCATCGAGAATCCGATCGTCACGCCCACTGCATTGACGGCGGTGCGGACGTAGCCCAGGGCGCCGACGTCGATGAACGGATAGGGGTAGACGCCGGCGATCGCACCGCGCACCAGCGCATAGGCGAGGTAGCCCAGCGGATAGATCCACCAATACGGGATGTCGCGCCAGCGCAGGCTGCGCGCCGGCACCGCGATCCACCAGTAGACGAGAAAGAGCGCCGGCATCAGGTAGTGCAGCAGCACATCCGCCAGCCACAGCAGGCCCTGCGGATTCCAGATGTGCCGCAGCACGAAGAAGTAGACCAGCCCCACCACTGCGATGTTGGCCGCAATGGCGCTCGCCACGCCCGGCCGCCGGAAGAAGCGCCAGAACGCGCCCTGCGCACCGCTCGCCGCGGCCGTCAGCGCCAGGGCCGCGAGCAGGTTGGTCAGGATGGTGAAATAGCCGAGGTACATGAAGACGCCCCAGGCGGCGGGCCGGCCGCCGGTGGTGGCCAGCCCGATCGACAGCACCAGTTGCAGCGCAAGCGCGCCCCAGCCGACGAAGGCGGCCAGCGCTGCGAATCGACGCGCGGCGGTGGCGGGCAGCGCGCCGGTCGTCATTCAGAAGCGTTCGTTGGGCAGCAGGTAGCGCCACTGCGCGGGCAGCAGGCCCGCCAGCGGCACGCGGCCGATGCGGATGCGCTTCATCGCGAGGATGCGCAGGCCGGCCTCGTCGCACAGGTGCGCGATCTGGCCCGGCCGTGCGCCCTTGATCGCGAAGCGCAGGCCGGTGTGGCCCTCGGCCTGCTGGCCGATGCTGACGCGCGCGCCCGAGGCGCGCTCGAGCCGCGCCAGCACCTCGGGCCCGACCGGCCCAGCGACGTCGACCATGATTTCGTTCTCGAGGATGCCCGCGTCTTCCTGCAGCTTGCGTTCGATGCGCCATTCCTGCGTGAAGACGACCAGTCCGCTGGCGCCGGTTTCCAGCGGCGTCATGCAGCGCTGCGCCGCCACGTGGCGCGGCAAAAAGCGCAGCCCGGCGCGCTCGGGTTCGTGATGATTGGCCGGCACCAGCAGGCGATGCGCGTTGTCGGTCGGCGTGCCGGCGGGCTTGTTCAGCAGCAGCGTGACCGGCACCACCGGCTCGGGCCGCGCGCCGGGCTCGATCTCGACCTGCTGGTTCGCATGCACGCGCAACTGCGGCACGAGCGCCGGCTCGCCGTCGACCCGCACCGCACCGTTCTCGATCAGCAGCTCCGCCTCGCGCCGCGAGCAGCCGGCCAGCGCGGCGACGCGCTTGGCAAGGCGAATGCCTTCGTCCGTATCGGTCATCGAGGCTGCGCCATCTGCCGAATGCGCTCCACATGCGCGGCCAGCGAGCGCGCAGCCACCGGCCACATGCGTTCGGGCACGTCGTCGTAGGCGATCGGCAGCCAGTCCTCGGGCGTGCCCTGCGGCAGGCGCTGCATCGCGGCTGCGATCTTGGCCTCGCGCTTCAAGCGGTGCGCCTTCAGGAAGGCGATGGCGGTGCGCGCCTCGCCCAGCACATAGCCGTGCGCCGGCAGGATGAAGCGGGCGTCGCCTTCGGCGCAGACCGCATCGAGCCTGTCGAGCGAATCGAGGTACGCGTTCATGTTGCCGTCCGGCGGATCGACCACCGTGGTGCTGCCGTTGAGCACGTGGTCGCCGGAGAACAGCAGGCCGTCTTCCTCGAGCACCAGGCACAGGTGGTTCGCCGCATGGCCCGGCGTATGGACCGCGCGCAGCGTGTGCGTCGTGCCGTCCGGGCCGTGCAGCACCAGGCGTTCCTGGTCTGCGAGCGCGCGGTCGGGCGCGAAGCGCGACGCGGGGCGCGCCGTCGGCGCCGAGGGCAGCCCGAGGATCGGCGGCCTCGGCTCGCACAGCGCCTGCAGCGGCGCCGCGCCGGGCGAATGGTCGGCATGCGAATGGGTGCAGACGATCATGCGGATGTCGCCGCCGGTCGCGCGGTGCAGCCGCTCGATGTGCGAGGGGTCGTTCGGTCCCGGGTCGATCACGATGTAGCCGGTGGCCGCATCGCCCACGATGTAGCTGTTGGTGCCCGGGCCGGTCATCGCACCGGGGTTCGGCGCGGTCAGGCGCTGCACGTTCTTCAGCAGCGGCACCGGTGCTTCGCTCTGCCAGTCGAGCGCATGCGCGATCTGGCCGTCCGGGCAGACCAGCGTCAGCTCGCCGAAGGGCGACTCGTGCTCCATGTAGCGTGCGTCCTGGCCGCGCAGGAGGCCGGCGCGCGGGCAGCTGGTCCACAGCGGGCCTTCGCTGCCCTGGCGGTTGGCGCAGGCGTCGAGCACCGCATCGACCGTGGCGTAGGCCGCCATGCGCTCGAGCGTGCGCAGGGTCGGAAAGATCATGAAGAAGCTGCCGGCCTTGTGCCGCGCCAGCGCATCCGCGGGCCGCACCCAGCAGGGCTCGAACTGCTCGGTCTCGTCGGCCGTCGGCGCCTGGCCCTCGGGCATGCGCGCGACGAGGAAGGGCACGTCGAAGCGCTTGGGCAGGTCGCGGTCGGTGATCCAGTGCGCGAAGGTGAAGACCTGGTCGGCAGCGAGCCGCAGGCCGCGCGCAGCGCATTGGTCGGCCAGGGCGACGGCCGAGCCGGCGGTGCTGCGGTCCATGGCCGCCACCTCGCCGGCGCTCACGGGGCGGCCGTCCTCGTGGCGCGCGAGCAGGATGCCGAGCTCCTCGAAGCTCTCGCGCACCGCGGCGACCGCTTGCGTGAGCTGCGTGTCGCTCTGGGCGGGCCGGCGCAGGGCGATGCGGTGCGCGATGCTGTCGCCGGCGTCGATGCGGCCGCCCGGGAACACGTAGGCTCCCGGCGCGAAGCTGGCGCTGGCGGAGCGGCGCGTCATCAGGACCTCGAGGCCCTCGGGCGTGTCGCGCAGCAGCAGCACGGTCGCCGCGGCGAGCGGCGGCGCGGGTTCGCGCGGGGGATGGAGTTGTTGGGTGGGGCGGACCATGGAGCGAATTTATCGGGAAGGGATCGGGAAGGCAGTCCGGCATAAGCTTCGATGCCGTGGCGCATGAGCCGCGCGCCACAATCTGCGCTTGCTCCATTCGCATCGAAAGACAGCCATGCCCGATTCTCTCTCCAGCCGCTCGCGCCGTCTGCTCGCCGTCACCGGGCTCGTGTTCGGCATCTGCGCCGCGCCCGCCGCCGTCGCGCAGGCCGAGTGGCCGCAGCAACCCGTCACGCTGATCATGGGCTTCCCGGCCGGCTCGGGTGTCGACGTGGTGGCGCGCACGATCCAGGAGCCGCTGGCGCAGAAGCTGGGCCAGCCGGTGGTGATCGACTACAAGTCCGGCGCCGCCGGCAACATCGCGAGCGAGTACGTGGCGCGCGCCAGGCCCGACGGCTACACGCTCGCCTTCGGTACCGCCGCCACGCACGGCAGCAACGCGGCGCTCTACAAGAAGCTGCCCTTCGACGTCGAGGCCGACTTCGTGCCCGTGGCGCCGGTGCTCGACGTCTCGAACGTGCTCACCATCAACCCCGAGGTGATCGACGTCAAGACGCTCAAGGAGTTCGTCGACCTGGTCAAGGCCAACCCGGGCAAGTACAACTACGCCTCGACCGGCAACGGCGCCGGCACCCACATGGCCTTCGCCGAGTTCAATTCGCGCCTGGGTCTGGACATGGTGCACGTGCCCTACAAGGGCGGGCCCGAAGCCATCACCTCGGTCGTGCGCGGCGAGACCTGCTGCATCATGAACCAGGTGCAGACCGTGCTGCCGCAGTACAAGGCCGGCAAGGTGCGGCTGCTGGGCGTCACCACCGCCAGGCCGGTGGCGGCCGTCAAGGAGGTGCCGACCATCGCCTCCAGCGGCATCGCCGGCACCCGGGGCTTCGACAGCTCGATCTGGTTCGGCATCTTCGCGCCCAAGGGCACCGATGCGCGCGTCGTCAACAAGCTCAATGCGGCGGTCAAGGCCGTGCTCGAGCAGCCCGAGATCCGCGAGAAGTTCGAGGGCCAGGGCAACACGGTGCGCGTCGAGACGCCCGCGCAGTTCAAGCAGACCGTCCACGCCAACCGCGTGAAGTGGGCCGAGGTGGCGAAGGCGGCGAACATCAGCATCGACTGAGCGCGCGGCCGAATGGTGCGCCGCCGTATGACACCGAGGTAGAGGACTCCTAGAATCCGGCGCATGAGGTCCGCCAGAACATGGTTGGTGGGACTGGTCCTCCTGGCTCACGCCATGGCGGCGGCCAGTGCCGAAGCCGTGCCTGCCGCGGCACCTCCAGCTTCCCGCGTCGTGGTCCTGATGCAGCTCGACGGCGCCATCGGGCCGGCCGCCGCAGACTACGTGCACCGGGGCCTCGTGCTGGCCGCCAAGGAAAACGCGCAGCTCGCGGTGCTGCAGATCGACACGCCGGGCGGGCTCGACACGTCGATGCGCGCCATCATCAAGGACATCCTGGCCTCGCCTGTGCCGGTGGCGGCCTTCGTGGCACCCAACGGCGCGCGCGCCGCGAGCGCCGGCACCTACATCCTCTACGCTAGCCACGTCGCGGCGATGGCGCCGGCCTCCAATCTCGGCGCGGCGACGCCGGTGGCGATCGGCATGCCGACGCCGGGCCGGCCGGAGCCGAAGCCGCCGTCGTCAGCGGAAAAAAATGCCGAGCCCGCGGTCGACACCCTGACCGCCAAGCGCCTGGCCGACGCCTCGGCCTACATCCGCAGCCTGGCGCAGCTGCGCGGGCGCAATGCCGACTGGGCCGAGCAGGCGGTGCGCGAATCGGTGAGCCTGTCGGCCCAGGAGGCGCTGCAGAAACGGGTCGTCAACCTGATCGCGCGGGATGTGGCCGACCTGCTGATGCAGGTCAACGGGCGCGAGGTGGCGACGGAGCGCGGCACCGTCCGGCTGGCCACGCAGCGCGCGCAGCTGCTGGCCTTCGACGCCGACTGGCGCACCCGGCTGCTGTCGGTGATCACCGAGCCCAGCCTGGCGCTGATCCTGCTGATGGTGGGCATCTACGGCCTGCTGTTCGAGTTCTCCAATCCCGGCTTCGTGCTGCCCGGCGTGGTGGGCGCCATCTCCCTGACGCTCGCGCTGTTCGGCCTGCAGATGCTGCCGGTCAACTATGCGGGGCTGGCGCTGATCCTGCTGGGCGTGGCCTTCCTGATCGCCGAGGCGTTCCTGCCGGCCTTCGGCGTGCTGGGGCTGGGCGGCATCGCGGCCTTCGCGATCGGTGCCGTGCTCCTGATCGACAGCGACGCGCCGGGCTTCGGCGTGCCGCTCTGGCTGGTCGCCGCGATCAGCGCGGTCTCGGCCCTGTTCATCCTGGTGGTCGCAGGCGTGGCCGCCAAATCGCGCCGGCGGCCGGTGGCGAACGGCATCTCGACCCTGCTCGGCACCACGGGCGAACTGGTCGAGTTCTCCGACGGCGAAGGTTGGGCGCAGATCCAGGGCGACTACTGGCGCGTGACCGGCGCCGGCGACCTGCATGCGGGCGGCAAGGTTCGCGTGAGCGGCGTGCAGGGCGTCGTGCTGCAGGTGGCGCCGGACGGACAGTGAGCATGTATTTCAGCGTCGCGTTCCTGGGCCTGATCGTGGTGCTGGCAGTGATGCTCGCAGCGTCGTCGCTGCGCATCCTGCGCGAGTACGAACGCGGCGTGGTGTTCCAGCTCGGCCGCTTCTGGAAGGTCAAGGGGCCGGGGCTGGTGATCCTGATCCCCGGTGTCCAGCAGATGGTGCGCGTCGGGCTGCGCGTGATGGTGCTCGACATTCCGAGCCAGGACGTGATCACGCGCGACAACGTTTCTGTCAAGGTGAACGCGGTGCTGTACTTCCGCGTCGTCGACGCCGAGAAGGCCATCATCCAGGTCGAGAAATACCTGGAGGCCACCAGCCAGCTCGCGCAGACCACGCTGCGCGCGGTGCTCGGCAAGCACGAGCTCGACGACCTGCTGGCCGAGCGCGAGCGGCTCAACCTCGACATCCAGAAGATCCTCGAGGCCCAGACCGACCTGTGGGGCATCAAGGTGACCAATGTCGAGATCAAGCACGTCGACCTGAACGAGAACATGGTGCGCGCCATCGCGCGCCAGGCCGAAGCCGAACGCGAACGGCGCGCCAAGGTGATCCATGCCGAAGGCGAGCTGCAGGCGTCGGTCAAGCTGGCCGAGGCGGCCGAGATCCTCGGACGACAGCCGCAGGCACTGCAGCTGCGCTACCTCGAAACCCTGACCGTGATCGCGGCGGACAAGAACTCGACCATCGTGTTCCCGCTGCCGCTGGACATCATTGGCCCGTTGCTTCAGGCGCTTGGCAAGAAGCCCTGAGTTGCTTCCCTATGGACGCGCGCCCGGCATGCGGTGCGGGCCGGGCTTTGTGGGTGTTCGAAGGTTGCGTGCGTTTCGAAGGCCCGGTGCCCTCACCCCAGCCCTCTCCCGGAGGGAGAGGGAGCAAGACAGCAGAACCTCCGCGCCCAAGACGGCCGC